>Ga0208315_1000179_pt1 | contig 62477 bp, 57 predicted proteins | sample MalvireepMed_215_FD_184239 | JGI IMG/M metagenome (GOLD analysis project Ga0208315, IMG submission 184239) | Marine viral communities from the Global Malaspina Expedition - Malaspina viral metaG DeepMed_215 (SPAdes) (version 2) | ecosystem: Environmental > Aquatic > Marine > Oceanic | place...
ATCCAATTATTTGCGTCGTACAAAATGACGCAAATAATTGGATTTGCTGGTAAAAAGCAAAGTGGCAAAAACACGGCTTGTAACTTCATTATGATGCTTAAACTGAAGCAGTATAATATTTCTAGGAATATTAGAATTAATGAACTTACTGGCGAGCTAGAAGTACAAGATGTACTGGAGCAAACCGTTCCTGGGATGGACTGGTTTCCGTTTAGACCTCCCTACGTTAATGTTGATGGTCTGTGCCAGTCTATAGGTCCATTCTGTAAGATATACGCCTTGGCCGATGCCCTCAAGCGTACTGCTATTGATGTCTTGGGACTGGAAGAGGATAAGGTATATGGAACGGATTCAGATAAGCAGGAAGTAACTCACTTGCTTTGGGAGGATATGCCAGGAGTAACTGACGACGGTTCTGTCGATTTGGACACTATGGCTAAACTTGGGATGACCTATCACATACCAGGAAATATGACCATCCGTGAAGTGTTGCAGTACATGGGAACAGAGGTCTTTCGTAAGATGTATGACACGGTATGGGTTGATACCTTACTTCGTAGGATTAAAAGAGAGCAACCAGAAGTAGCATTGATATGTGATGTCCGCTTTGAAAATGAAACAAGTATCTTAAAAGAAGCGGGTGCTACCATCCTCGGACTAGACCGAGATATTTTCGAGTCTAAAGACACCCATGCCAGCGAGCAGATTAACTTTGACTTGTGCGATGTGGTCATTAAGAACCACTCAATGAATATAGAGGAGCAATGTGCGTCTATCTACCAAGCCATTTCTCGACTTAGGTGCGAGAACATTCCTCGGTTGATTGTATCACAAGAACCCTCCTAAGAGGATTAATAAATGAGTATTCCAATTGTATATTTCCGTAGCAGTTCATTTAATTGCCATCGGTTCTGTGAGATGCAGTATCTATTTGAATATGGTCTAGGCTATAAGGGGCCGTCAAATAAAAAGGCTGACAAGGGTAGCATCGTTCACAAGGTTTTGGAAATTTGTGCTCTATGTAAGAAGGCTCACCAAGAAGGCGAGTCTATGATTATTGATGGTGATATTGGAGAGGTAGAAACGGCAAACTATGATCCAGAATATTTGGGCGATGTAGCTGCCAGGGTCTATCAGGACTACATTAAGGGCGTAGCCCATCACAAGTGGACAGACCGAGACTTTAAAGACATCGTAAGCTGGACATGGAAAACCTTGAAATATAACGACGGCATGCTTGATCCAAGAAAGCTCAATGTCGTGGACGCCGAACCGTTCTTCGATTTTGAACTACCTCATGAGTGGGCCAAGTACGATTATCCAGAGCAAGGATTGAAAGGTAGTCTGGGGCTCAAGGGAACAATTGACTTAATTTCCGATATGGGCGATGGGGTCTATGAAGTAATAGATTGGAAAACTGGACGACGCCTGGACTGGGCAACGGGACAAACTAAGGATCAGCACAAGCTTTTCTCGGACGCACAGCTTCGCCTGTATCACTATGCTGTCAAGCAGATGTATCCGCACGTTTCAACTTTTTTGGTTACTATCATGTTTGTTAATGATGGAGGTGCGTATACAGTCCACTTCCAAGACTCTGACCTAGAAGAAACAGAAAGAATGATTCAGAAAAGGTTTGAGGCTATCCGAGATACAGAAAAGCCGAGTACAATTCGTGAGAAGGATTACTCCCAGGTATGGAAATGTTCCAAGCTGTGTCATGCGGGCAAAACAACCTTTGAAGATACCCCGCACATAGTACCGCTGATTGAAGAGCGTCCTGGCAAAGTAACCCGTTACAAAGAAACGATGACAAAGTGCGAACAAGTTCGCTATATGATTGACAAGAAAGGTCTTGAGTGGGTCATGGAAAACTACGTTCATCCCGACCATGTGCAAGGTGCGTATGGAGAGGGTGGGGGTAAAGTACACGATCCTAAAGGTGAAAACTGATGAAGCATTATACCCCTCTCCACGTACATTCGGAATACTCGCTTTTAGATGGCCTGAGCCAGTGTGAGGATATTGCAGAACGTACTGAGCAGATTGGCTCTAAGGCTTGTGCTATCACGGACCACGGAAGTGTCAGTGCCGCAGTTGACTTCTTTGACAAGATGAAGACTAAGGGGTTAAAGCCCATTCTTGGTTGTGAAATGTATGTGTGCAGAGAAGACGTTCTAAATAGAAGCAAGGAAAATAGAGCATTAGATCATCAGGTGGTGCTAGCTAAAAATGAGCAGGGTTGGAAAGACTTGCTTGGCCTATCGTCAACAGCAAATCGCCCAGAACACTATTATTATCGCCCCCGAATCGACCTTGACCTATTGGCAAAGGCCGGTAGTCAGAAGAATTTGGTGTCTTTTAGCGGTCATCTAGGGTCAATGCTAGCCAATGCCATTACTGATGGAGACAGGCTAGACCCCGACTGGATGAAGAAGGGCATGTATTGTGCTAAAAATCTAGAAGTCGTATTCGGCAAGGGTAACTTCTTTATCGAGATACAACTTATTGATTCTAAAATAAATACCTTCGCTGGTATGGTGGGTAAGGCACTGAGGTACATCGCTGCGAATACAGGCATCCCCTGTGTAGCCACTCCAGACGCTCACTATTGCACCCGAGAAGACGCCGAAGATCAAAGGGTCTTGCTATGTACCTCTTTTAAAAAGACCATAGGAGAGGTGCAGCGTGACCTGAGCGAGGGCAAGGCCAATCGTACCCTCCAAACGTTCTTCCAGTCAGACAACTACCATATCCCATCTCTAGAGGATATGCAAGAGTTTCATACAGACGAAGAACTAGCCAATACAAACGTTATTGCAGATATGTGTGAGGACTATAATATCTTAGCCCCGCCGAATCCTCCCAAGTTTACATGTCCCGATGGCTCAGACCCCAACGACTACCTACGCTTTCTCTGTCGTCAGGGATGGGAAGGTAAGATGGGGCATATTGATACACTGTCTACGGACTTTTCAAAATATGGAGAGCGTGTTAATCACGAATTAGATGTATTTACTGGAGTTAACCTGTCTAGCTATTTCCTCATAGTGGACGACATCTTGCAGTTTACCAGAAACCAGGGCTATTTAACGGGTCCAGGTAGAGGTTCTGCCGCAGGATGTATGGTATCATACCTATTAAACATCACTCAGGTAGACCCAATTCCCTACAACCTAGTCTTTGAACGATTCTATAACTTAGGACGTAATGCTCCAGGGCATATTTCGTGGCCTGACATTGACTTTGATGTTCCGAAAGAAGCTAGACCCGAGATCATAGAATATGTTAGAAATAAATATGGTAAAGAGAATGTGGCTCAGATCATTACATTCCAAACCTTGAAAGGTCGAGCCTCGTTAAAGCGAGTTATGGCTGCTCGTGGCAACATCTCGTTTGACGAACAGAACTCTATTACCTCTCACATCGTAGACGAGAGTAAAATCTCAGATGAATTGGGAGACATTAAACAAGAGTATGGCATCTCGTCTACTATATTGTGGGCCTTAGAGAATAAGGCAGATCAATTGAAGCCCTGGGTTCAGTTGGGAAGCAACGGTCACAAGCTAGAGGGGCCGATGGCTCGTATCTTTGAACAGGCTATTCGTTTAGAAAAAACTAAAATTATTTCAGGTAAGCATGCGGCTGGTATAGTAATCTCTGCTAATCCTATTAGTGATTCCTGCCCTATGGTCTTAGACAAGGGCGGAAAGCATATGCTAGCAGGGTTTGAAGGGCCGCACTGTGAACAGGTTAGTTTATTAAAATTGGATTGTCTAGGGTTGTCTACCTTAGATAGAGTTAGTGACGCCGTTAAAATCATAGCAGGAGAAGATGATGAAGATTGAAAATATTAGAAAGTTTCGTATTGATATGTTGAAGCTGTCTCAGGGCTACCCCTTTCTTAAAAGGATCGTAGTCACTAAGGATGCTTGGGAAGAACTGTGTGGTTCACTTGATCGTGATATCGAAGCACAGCCAGGAACAGTGAGTCTGCACATTAAAGATAGAGAAGGGTCTATCCGGTTCCATGAACTGCTGATAGAGTGTGAGGATTGCGAAGACTAGACGCCACGGACGACTAAGATTCAAGGGAATGTAAGGATGTTTAAAGAAGTCTCGCAAGAAATAGCTGCTCAGTGTTGGCGTGATTTTAACACTAAGCATCTTCCGATGGACCCAAACCTAGCCGAAGCGTTTGCATCTAGAATAGATGATCTAATAAAGGGCTTAGAGGAAGCCTGGAGCATTATTGAAAAGGCCGAAGATTGGAAAGACGGCTCTTTTGAATGGAGGGATTCTGCCCGACACTGGAGAGATTCTGTCTACCGACCTATCTTAAAAAAGGATATCATAAATGAAGAATAGCAGATGGTTTATATGCTTTGACTTTGAAACGGATGGGAAAAATCCCCATGAATGTAATCCGGTAGAGCTAGCGGCAGTACCGATTGATCCAGACACTCTTGAAATAAAGAGGGATCATTCTTTCAGTGTGCTGATGCGGCCCCCAGGAATTGATAGCGAAGAATATTTCGACAATGATCGTAAGAAAACGATCCAGTGGCATGCCGATAATGCGGGCTGCTCGTATGAAGACATTGTCAACCGGTGGAAGGAAGGGGTTGCTCAAAAAACCGCATGGAAGCAGTTCTGTGCCTACTGTGCTAAGTACGATGTGGATAAAAGACCAGGACAATGGTTCCCGCAACCTATCCCAGTGGCGTATAATCTTATAGGGTATGACTTGATAATTGCTAACCGCTTGTCGGAAAAGCATAAAGCCAAGCTGCCGTTCTCACACGTAACCAAAATTGATTTAATGGATTTAATGTTTTTGTGGTTTGAGAACTTGGATGAGCCTAATGATTTAAAGATGGATACACTACGAGACTTTTTAAAGATTCCATCTCAGGGTCAGGCTCACCTTGCTCTACCCGATGTATACGAAGAAGCCGAGATGTTTGTTCGATTTATGAAGTTCCATAGAAAGCAAGCAAGCATTGGCAAGTTTAAGGGTTCGTTTGCAAAACAAAAAAGCCACGCAGTATAGGAAGATAGAACGTGAAAGAGTTTCCCTGCGGTTGTAAATTTGAATTGAACGATAAGGGCAATCCTATTTTTGAGCCTTATCTAGATAAAATCCGCTTTGACTGTCCCGCTACATGGGATATGATTAGTCAAGGCAATACCAAGGGTATTTTTCAGCTTGATTCAAACCTTGGTCAAAGCTACGCCGCAAAAACTCAACCTAATAACATGGAAGAGTTGGCAGACCTGTCAGCCATTATCCGCCCTGGAACTAAGGATAATGTAGTAGCTGGTAAGTCTCTCACGGATCACTATATCGACCGCAAGCATGGATTAGACCTCGTAGAATACTTGCATCCCGCACTAGAGCCTCTACTGGAAAGTACCTATGGTATTCTTGTTTATCAAGAAGAAGCCCTAGCTATTGCCAAAGACATCGCTGGATACAATCTGCAAGAGGCAGAGATATTGAGGCGAGCTATTGGCAAAAAGAAGGTAGAGCTAATGGCACAGATCAAGAACGAGTTCATTGACAAGGCAGAGGCCAACGGTGTGGTGTCACGAGAAGATGCTAAGGAAATCTTTAGCTGGATCGAAAAGTCTCAAAAGTATTCTTTTAATAAATCCCACGCCGTCTGCTATGCTCACAACGGATACCTAACCGCAGTAATCAAGGCCCACTTCCCACTCGCTTTCTTTACTTCATGGCTGCGTCATGCCAAGGGTAAGCAAAGGCCGCAGGAGGAAATTCAGGACTTGGTTAATAATGCTAAGATTATGAACATCGAGATTATGCCGCCCAGCATCTTGAATATGAATAAAACCTTTAAGCTACTTAATGATAAGCCCACTTATGGACTGGCTAATATCAAGAGGGTTGGAGACTCAGTATTTTATCAGCTAAGAGATATAGTTAGAGAAAACAACTATGACCTGTCTACCTTCACTTGGGATCAATTCCTAATGAAGCTAGGAAGACATATTAAATATGACTCTTTCCAGGCCATGATTACAGCAGGAGCACTTGATTGTTATAAAGTATCTAGGATGAAGATGCTCTACGACTTGGAGCTATATAGAGACTTCAGAGAGTCGGACTATAAGTTTTTAGCTAGCACTGAGCAGGTTACACTTAAGGGTGGCCTAGAAGAGATACTGAGCGAAAAGATACCTAATGAGCGTCGTACCGCACATACCGATAAATTTATTGAGTTGTTTAAAGGGGCCATTACCTCACTTGACAATCCTCCGTATGCTCTAAAAGACTCTCCTTCGTGGAAAGCTAAGCAAGAGCGTGACCTTCTAGGCATCGAACTCACCTGTACCGAGATCGACGAGTATGATGTCGGAGACGCTAACTGCACCTGCCTTGAATATGCCGAAGGATTTACCTCGTCGTCAATAGCTATGGCTGTAAAAATAAACGATGTTAGAGAGTGGAAGATTAAGAATGGAAAGAGCAAGGGGCAAAAAATGGCCTTCCTCAAGGTCAGCGATGGAACCTGTTCTTTAGACAGCGTAACTCTATTCTCAGACTCCTGGGATAAGTATAAAAACGACATTAAAATAAATAACATTTTACTTTTGCGGGGAGATCGGGATAAGAACAGAGGAAGTTTTCTTGTAAAGCGTGTACAAAAATTAACTTAGTCTAGTATAATAAGGATGTATAATGGATCAATTAATCGAAGACAACATGCCTCTGGTGGCATCCATTGTAAAGCAGTTTCAGCCAAGGAATGCAACTGAACGACAGGACTTGTTAGATGCTGGCAGAATTGGACTATGGAAAGCCCTGAAAAAACACAATCCCTCTCAAGGTTGCATTTCTACTTATGCTTGGAGGCCCATTAGGTGGGCAATAATCCGAGAGATTAAAAATAGTAAGCATCATGTTTCTATCGAGGATATAACACCACCTCAGACGACTCCTATCGAGAACATCTGGGAATATTATCCTAGCGACATGACCGACGAGGAAAAGAATCTAGTAGACCTACGGTGTCAAGGATATAAGTTTAGAGAGATTTGTCAGATTGTAGACGAAACTCCTTCGGTAGTCAAGGGCCGCTTTTATAAAGCATTACGCAAAATTCAGGAAGCCAATGAGTTATAATAGAAAAAAAAGAGTTCTAGTGGTTACTGAGTCCTCCATCCTATCGTCAGGGTTTGGAGTCTATGGTAAAGAGATTTTAAAGCGGTTGCATAAGAGTGACAAGTATGTGCTGGCTGAGCTAGGGTGTTATTGTAGCCCTACTGCCGTCAACAATACTGACTGGCTGACCTACGGCGTAGGCCCGATGGCTGGAGAAGATCAATATGCAAAAGAACATGCTGATAGTCGTAATGCTCAATGGGGGGCTTTACGATTTGAACGAGCATGTCTTGACTTTCGGCCAGACGTAGTTGTAACCTATCGTGACCCCTGGATGGATGCGTATATCGCAGACAGTATACTCTTGCCGTTTTTTCATTGGGTTTGGATGCCTACTATTGACTCCGAGCCGCAAAAGCTAGAATGGCTCTACCAACTATTTAATCGTTGCGACGGCCTAATGGCATATTCAGAATATGGTATCAGGTGTTTAGAAGAGCAGACACACGGCAGATTAAAGCCGGTAGCCTGTGCATCTCCTGCCACTGATCCTACTGTATTCCAAATGATTCTTAATAAGGAAAAACACAAAGAGAGCTTTGGCCTACCCCCTGACAGTTTTATCGTAGGGACTGTCATGAGAAACCAAAAGCGAAAAATGTTTCCTGAATTAATGAAGGCTTTTAAAGACTTTGTAAATGAAGCACCTAAAGAGATAGCAGAGAAGTCCTTTCTATACCTTCATACTAGCTATCCAGAAAAGCACGGATGGGACATTACTTCCCTTATTCACGAATACGGCCTGGGATCAAAGGCTCTTTGCACCTATACGTGTCGTCAGTGTAAGAAGTTCTTTGTAGCACATTATCGAGACGCACTTACCATATGCAACCACTGCAAGGTTCCTGGTGCTTTATTGCCTGGAGTGTCTGCTGGCGTATCAACAGAAGAACTAGTACAGATTTATAACCTCTTTGACCTATACGCCCAGTACGCCATATGCGAAGGGTTTGGCATGCCTCAAGTTGAAGCAGCCGCCTGTGGTGTTCCAGTAGCGGCCATTGATTATAGTGCTATGGAAGATGTGGTAAGGTACGTAAAGGGATATCCAATTACACCTGTCTTGGCTAGAGAAATGGAGACTAATGCGGAACGCTCTGGCCCCAATAACCAAGCATTAAAAGAAATATTTCTAAGGTGTGCCTCGGCAGACAAGAACACCGTTAAAAAGCGTCGTCTGGAAACTAGAAGGGGCTGTGTTGACCGATATACTTGGGATGGTGCTGCTAAAGCCTGGGAAGATTATATCGACGGCATTGAGCCTAAGAATCTAGAGGGGAAATGGGACCACCCTCCCTTAATGACTCCCCCTCCAGCCGAGATTCCGCCTAAAATGACACATGCTCAATTTGCGGAGTGGGCTTTTGTAGCCCTCGTACAAGATCAGTACTCAGCCTTTAATTATAAAATGCTTACAGTATTACGCGATCTTAATTTTGGTGCTAACTTTGGCCTGGGGTTTGTTAAAAAGTGTACTCAGCAATCAACGTTTGAAGAATTGAACAGGCTAGCTCAACATAGATTTTTCTTCGACTCCCTCCGCACTGGGCTACATAAAGAGAATGTCCCTGCGTTTGTTGTTGAAGCTCATAAAAGGATTAAAAAATAATGTTAGACGTTCTCTATGTTGGTCCGTATAGACAAAATGACGAGTGGGGATATACCAGCAAAGCCCTTGCCACGCTTCTATCCTCACAAGAGGATGTTAATCTAGTCCTGCGTCCTGTCTGGTTTGCATCTCAGGGCGAAGCACAGGACATAGAAAATATAGAGCAGTATGAAAACGGCGAGTTGTCAACTAAAGACATTCTCATTCAGCATGGGCTACCCTCCTTCATTAATTATAACGGAGATTTTAAAAAGAACATAGCCGTATTAGCAGTAGACGGTCGTATTGATAATACCGGATGGTTGTATAATCTAAACCAGATGGATCAAATTGTTGTTTGTTCAGAGAGTGAAAAAAAACTACTAGAAGAATCGGGGGTGGAGTCGTCTAAAATAGCAGCCTTCCCATTCCCTCCGTTTTTCCTAACCGCTTCATGCCACATTTTAGATTTAAATTTGTCGGGAACTTCTTTTTATACAGTAGGTTCGTTGGATACCAAGTCAGGACTGTTAGAGACACTCACTGCATTTTTATCAACCTTTAATATTGGCCAAGCTGTTAACCTGATTGTTGCCTGTCCTAATGCAGAGCAGGTTCAGGCGAAGGTAAAGGAGTTGAAAGACTCACTAGGTATTTATAAGCAGGGTTCATACTATCCAAATATTATGGTGATTAATAGTGACAAGCTAGAAGTTGTAAACTATCTGCATCATGCGGCAGACTTTTTTATAGACGTATCTTATAATGCTATTCCTAGCCAAAACCTGTTAAGGTCAATTGCTAGAGGTAGTATTCCAATAGTTCCTGACACTGTTAACTTATTTGATGACAATCCTTTTGCTGTTGGTACATATGAAGAGGTTTGTGTTTATCCTGATAGGCCGGTTGCTAACCTGTGGTGCGGAGAGTCTACATGGAGTAAGCCGATTATGAACAGCTTAAGGGAAAAAATGATAGAGGCCACCCTTCAAGGTGAAAGCGTCGAGATAGCAATGCAAAGACTATTAAGTTTCAAGAGTAGGCTTTTTACAGGGCATAACGCCGCCGTTAAGGAAATACTATGTTTGCGATAGAAAATGCTATAAGATCAGTCACTCGGACAGCTAGCGACAAGCTCAACATTGTTGTTATGTGTGACAACGAAGAAGACTATATATCTACACTGTGTCAAACGGGGCATAATTTTTATATATTACAAGACATACATGAATCCCAATGGAAAAGAAGCCTAGAGGCTACTCCTTCCAACTTAACTATCTGCCCCAGCTTTGTAACTGCTTGTAATCGCCACTACGATTTAATCATTGTTTTTAATCGCCTCACTCAATGGGATAAGGCTAATAAGCTTTCCGCCGCTTGGCATGTACCCATTATAGTAGTTGACATAGCAACATTTAACACTAAGCTGCAACATCCGTTTTTCGTCGATGTCTCCGTCGAGACTCCCGAGAAAATGCACACTCACGGTGGAGAGATAACGGTAGGCAGTTCCGAAATAGTAACGGGTAGCTGGACTTCTCCCCACTCCAAGTTTGCTACTACTATACACTCCCCCTACAATCCCCCTCAGAGAGAGTTGAATCCAAGAGAGAATAATAGGATTGCTATAGACAGTGATATAGAACAAAACTATCTGCGATCATTGCCGATAACTCTTACCAACGGAGTCTTTTCTCAGGGGCTATCCGATGCAGCCTTTTATTTGCATCTATGGAAATGCGTTACTCCAAAAATGTTAGAGGCTATGATGTTTCGTATTCCTGTGATTACCTTTGAGTCTCTAGACTTTAAAGAGTTTATTGATAAAGAGGCCGTGATCTTAATACAAGAACTTCAGGTGTTAAACCAGCCCAATATCATGAGAGAATTAAAAGCCTTTCCAAAACAATATAGCGTAGTGGAAAACGCCTTCAACATAGTCTCTGAGAGACATTCCCCTGAGAAGTTTCTAGCTGACTGGAACCATATTTTTAACCATAGCATAAGTCTATTCTATACAAGAGGGTAATATGAATAAGGAAATTAAATTAGTTGTGAAGGTGAATGACCCGCAAAAGGAGGCGTCTGAAAAAGACTTCTTGGCGGCTCCCGATTCTTTTTTTACTAGGATTGTTGTACAGGACGTTTTAGAGCTTTCCACCAACGTGGATATCTTGACGACCGTATCTAACAAGCTTAGAAAGGGTGGCACTCTAGTTGTAGAGGGAGTTGACGCTCTGGACTTATGCCGCAGGATTTATAACGGTTCCGTTTCATTAGAGGAAGCTTCCCGCAATTTCTTAACACGTAGCCACAACCTTAATGCGGTGGCAACTCTGAGAACATTTTTTGCAAAAAGGGAATGGCCTATAAAGTTTGCTGGTCTTCTTGAAGGTCGTTATTTTGTGGAAGTGGTGAGGCCATGACAGACACACCCCCACAACAAGAAGTTAGCTCTATCCACACCGCTTGTCGCAACTGCGTGTTTGCCGAGTTTAAGAACAAGGTGCAAACGGGATGCTCGCTGAATAAGCTAGACGACTACCGCAACGCCGGTATAGACCTAGTCGAAGTATATGATAAGGATGGAACAGAGTTCTTTCTGGTTGATGGTAGATTCTGCTTGTTCTATAGAAACAAAGAGATCATGGAACGATACCCGAGAGACTCTTGGGAGCGAATTGCACTCATGACTACGAAGTGTCCTTATCATGCTATGGTATTGTTTGAGGAAGAGCATACCTTTGCACAGCTTAAGCGTACACTAAAGAATCTAAGGCACGATCAAGAAATTGCCCCTAACTTTGTAACGGTACTCAACAAGCAGTATTTGCACTACGCTGAAAAACCAGAGAAGTATACTAAGCCTAGTGTATTACTTGACCTGTTGAACGATCTAGAATTTCATCAGTTTAGTTTTAAAAATGTTTATGATCCAACGTTGGGCAATAGGGAATTGATAGACCTCTCATTTGACAGTAGTTCTACCCTACCCTATCCTTTTTATGCAGTGTTTCACGCCGACTTCGATATTCCTCATGCCTTTAGCAAAGAGCTAAACGATGCCATCTTAATTAAAATGATGCAGATTGGAATTGGTACTCCCGAGGACAAGCTAAACGGCATGATCGTAAGTAGAACCGCCCACAAAAAACACGGCGGCAACGCTTTTAATATTAATCTAGAAGATAAAATAGAAAAGTATGAAGAAAACGCTCACAACTTCATCCACAAAGCGAGTGATATATGTCCCAGCCTAATCAAATAACTTATCTGGTAAACAACAGCCACCCGTTTCCAGACGGATACAACGTGATCCGCAATGACAAGGGGCTGCCAGAACATGATTTTTATAATCAGCAGATTGCCACTTACGATACTACTAAAAACAATATCGTGGCATTCATAGATAGTAACTGCTGGATTACCAATCCTGATGTTACAGACATTGTTGTTTCGGCTTTTGAAGAGAATCCCGAGGCGACCTTTATTTATACCGATCTATTGATGCTGTATCAAGAGCAGGAAATGATTGACCATTTCAGCGGTATGGAAATTCCCGACGCTGCCTTTTTTATGAACCTAAACTTTCCTATTCTATTTCCAGCACACCCTCAATGTAAACTACAGACAATGCAGCAGCTAACCAGTCAGGGTAAGCTATTTGTACACATACCAGACCCGCTACTGACTGCGTTTAAGCAATGAGTGTTAGACACATAAAAAAAATAGCCGACGCGACCGCACTGGATGTGATTATACCTGCGGCTGGCCTGGGCAGACGGATGAAATCTTATGGGCCTAAACCTCTCATTAAGATTAAACCTAATTTAACTATTATAGAAAATCAACTGAAAGTTCTCAAGAGGGTAATTCCGCAAGCTAACATCATTCTAGTGGGCGGCTTTGATGCAGATAAATTAATGAATCAAACTCCTGACAACTTAATTAAAATAGAAAATGAAAAATACGCCACCACTAACGTAGTACGCTCTATCGGCATGGGCCTACGAGCTTGTCAAAACGACGTATTAATTATATATGGTGATTTAATTTTTAACATCCAAGCAATCTCCGCTATGGACTTTAACCACTCATCTATCCTGGTAGGACAAGATATCATGGCCGATAAGGAAGTAGGCTGTGTTGTAAATGCAAGAGGTGCAGTAGAAAACATGATGTATGATTTGCCGACCAAGTGGGGGCAGATTTCTTTTGTCAAAGGCCGAGAGCTAAGGCTGTTAAAGCAGATATGCTGGAATCCTAACAATTATAATATGTTTGGCTTTGAGGCAATTAACCATATTATCTCCAATGGGGGAAAGTTAAAAGGTTGTCACGATCCAAAAGCAAGAGTTATTGATGTAGACACTAATAAGGACTTGGAAAAGGTGAGAAGCATTATATGAGAATTTTTATTTCCCCACATCAAGATATAAGAGTACAGGGTCTAGCAAAGGCCGTCAAGAGTGTTGTGTCAGATACTTACTTTTGGGACCATACCCGCAAGCCTCTTTTTGACTTACTGGTATCCGATAAGCCCGACGTTATCTTTTATCATGATGCAACCGACACTAACGGTTCGATAGCATTGGCCAAACAAGAGTATCCAAATATCAAGTTTGTGTTCATGCAGTTTCTACCTACTATATCTCCCTTTCAACCTGACCTGACTATTGTTATGGATGAGAGGCTGAAAAAGGATGAATCATTATTTCTCGACTACCAAACCAGCGTTATAGATATGGTGAGTGGCGAAAAAAACAATAGGTATAGTGCAGAGGTATTGGTTCTAACGGACAGTGTCGATGTGCAAGATGAATTTCAGATGCTGGTTTTGCGAGCACTGAGTAATAAGTTTCAAACTAAAATTTATGGAAATATTACTATTCCAATCCCCAATTATCTAGGTCGATTAAAAGTAGAGGATTACCGACATGCCTTTGCTTCAACTAAAGTCTTTGTAGGCTTTAATAAAGATCGCCTTAACGATGCCTCTTATCATAATTGCTGCCCCCTGACCTTCAATGCTAACTCTCCAGGTAAGTATGAATTTAGAGGGGCCAATCAATTGATGGAAAAGTGTCAGTATTTTATAGACAACGGCAAACAGGAAGACCTGAGCAGCCTAGCTATTAACTCCACATACAACCATAGTGTCGTAGACATATTTAACAAATTAAACTATTCCGAAGCTGCTACAGAAGCACAGCAGATTTGCGAAGCTCAAAAGGAGAGCTTGAAATGATAGGAGTTATTGCGGACGATATTGTTTATTCTCCACAAAGCTATTTTCTGTTTAAAGCTTTAAATGAATTGTCGGTCAGTAATGACTGCTATTTGTTTGCTAGCTCTGTACAGCATCTACCAATGAACAACAACTTTGCTATCATGCAGCAGTTAGAAGCATTGCATCATCCAGGTATATTGATTAGCACTTCTATGATGAATACTCAGATATTGGCACACAGCTTAACTGCTAGTAAAAAATATTATTATATGTGGTCTTTTGAGTGGTGTGCATTAAAACAATTTGGAGCGAACCAGCTAGACCATATCTTTCATAATGATGAGATAAACATTATAGCTCGCAGCAACACACATGCCGATAAAGTGGCACAGTTGTTTAAGCCAACAGTTGGAGTAGCGTATAATTGGAATGCTAAACAGATACAAAAGGTACTGTCATGAGTCAGTTTTTTGCCAAGTCAAATAAGATACGCTTTGAAAGATACAATAAGTTGTATCATGATGAGAATATGAGTTGGGGTGAAATCGCCAAACTCTTTGATACGTATCCAAACAGGGTGCGTCGGGATGCCCATAAGCTTGGCGTAAAATCTAGAGACAAGTCTGAGGCTCAAAAAGTGGCCTTATCAGAAGGTCGTCAATCCCACCCTACAGAGGGGAAGAAGCAGTCACAGGCTACCAAAAACAAGATAAGTGAGAGCCAGGGGCAGGTGTGGGACACCCTCACAGCAGAAGACCGCGAGAGACGCTCAAAAATAGGCGTAGAAGCGTGGAATAAAAAAACAGATAGTGAGAGAGCGGATTTTTTTAAAAGGTCACAGGAGGCCATACAGAGAGCCTCACAGCATGGCTCTAAAGTAGAGCTATTCCTATTCGATAATCTCGTCCAGAACGGATATAGGGTAGATAAGCACAAAGAGCACCTTTTACAGAACGAGAGATTCCATATTGACCTGTATGTACCTAGCTGTCGTGTGGCTATAGAGGTAGACGGGCCTATTCATTTTGAGCCTTTATTTGGGCAGGAAAAGCTGGAGAAAAGGCAAGCCCTAGATCAAGCAAAAAATGGCCTTATTCTTTCTGCTGGAATGGCACTTATTAGAGTACGATTAAATAAGAGGGAATCTCAAAGATACCTTCGGACTATCTGGTCTAATGTTTCAGATATATTAAATAAGGTAGAGGACAAGTTTCCACCAAAACACGAGAGGTATTTTGAAATATGAGCACTATCAACGATATGGTCGAAGAAGTAGTGGAAGATGAACTGAGAGACGTTCAAGAACCTAATGCTAAGCAGTGTACCGATCCCGATTGGGCGGAATACGTGCTAGACCAACTGGCTGACCATGAGCTTATTAACGGAGCCCCTACCACAGACGGTCTGCGAAGAGTGGCAGAAAAGATTTTCGGGCAGATTCTAGTGTCTGATACAGACGTTATTGAAGTTCCGAAAGAGGCACTCAAGGGTAAGGCTACGGTTAAGCACACTATGGTCTTTGATCGGATTGACGGTCGCGGCCAACTGCGGGTCAGTGCATGCGTCGATGCCTTGGGAAGTAGTCTCCCTGCACCGTTTAATAAGCATATCGTAGCTACTGCATGTACTAGAGCAGAAGGTAAGGCTTTGAGAAGGGCTTTAAAAATTAGAGTAACCACAGCGGAAGAGTTGGTTGCCACAGATGATCCCGATGAAGATAATAGCGGTGAGCCGATTAACGATCAGCAAGTGCTGGCTATTAATCAAATGTGTAAGAGGAACAACCTGAACGTGGTTGGAGTTGTAAAAGACACAGCCAAGTCAGCTAAGACTATCAAGGATGTGAAGAATGTGGAAGGTCGGTTTATTTTAACTAAACTGTCCGAGTATCAACGTAGCAAGTCTACTCTTGATAAGTCCTTGGTAGGCTATAATGAGCAATGGCAAGAAGAGTTTGGAGGCAAATAATGTTAGCGAGAATTAGAATTACAGATTCCATTTGGATCGACGTAGACTCGGAGCGAGAGGTCGATCTCTTTAAGGGCATGGCCCGAGTACAGGAAATCTTTCAGCACGACCGATGTGGTAAGTGCAAAAATTCAGATGTAAAGTTTGTATGTCGGCAAGACTCCGACGACAATGACTGGTTAGAAATTGTCTGCCAGAGCTTGCAATGTCGGGCTAAGCTGATCTTCGGTCAGACTAAGGGCAAGGGCGGGGAAATCTATCCCAAGCACCGATGGAACCTGTTGTCCGAAACGCAGCAAAAGCAACGCAGCGACGAAGAGGAATACGCTGAGCAACACTCAGGTTTTCTTCCTAATGGCGGCTGGTTTATTTATAAACGCAAAGAGGGCTAATTGTGGCCCCTCTCAATGAGAAAGTCAACATAAGCATCAGTTTGCTTAAAGGCTTTCCAGCTTTCATAGCGGACACCGTTCCAAGCAAAGTATGATGTCTTAGGAGGCAAAGCTCCGGTCGCACGAAGGTCTTTCTCGAATGCGTCTAGGGCTTGTCTCTGCAAGGCATTTTGCAATGCTCTAGCCCTATCTTCAAGATAAGTGCTTCGGTTGCGTTCTTTATATTCATCTTGAATTTCCCAACGCACTCGAATTCTAGTGGCGTCGTTCATAATCTTCATGCTACGGGCAGTCTCTCGATCAATAAAGAATCGGCCAAGATGACTCAGATAGATACCTCTGGACTGAATATATCTGCCCACTCCAGTATACAATCCCTCGGCTGCCGTTGATGCGTGGCGATACGCTCCGTGATGACCGTAGCCGCCACCCCAGCGATTACCCCACCCTCCGTAGCCATGTCCATAACCATGTCTATTGTGGTGGACACCACGATGACCATTATGATGCTTACAGGTATGGGGATGATTAATACAAGCTACCGTCTTGGTGCATGCAATAGGATTCTTTGCGACTACCTTGTCGTCTGATACTGCAACTCCGTTTACGAGCAAAAGGCTAATAGTAATTAAAATAGCTTTCATTGTTCGTCCTTTCTTTCTTCTTCTTTTTGTGGATCGCTGTTCTTCCTATAAGGGAAAATACGATTTAGGAATTGTCGTCGCTTATTACAACCGCACCAACGCATGCCGGTTGCCTCTTTAATGCCCTCTTCGGTTAGTCCAAACCTAGCAAACACCTTCTGTAAAGTATCCCCCAAGCCTTCGGAATCTTTTAAGTGGAAGTTGTCTAGTCTAACATCCTCTTCTTTTTCTAGGTGTTCTACTACCTCATCTATTTTAGCCTTGACATCCATTTTTAGTTTCCAAAATTACGGAGGAGTAAGCTCAATAGTAACAGTATTATTACAGTCTTCATCAGCAAAGCTTAGTTGAAAACCTGATCCAAAGACTAATAATTTAACATCTCTAAATATGGGCGGGGATGGATTACTAGAGGGGTCTTCTATACCACTTGAGACATCTAGTCTATTAACAGGAAAGGCATACCAGGAGCAGTCTACGTTGTCAAAATAAGCGGGAATCTTGCCCATGCCGGTCGGTGGCTCAATAGCCCACGGCCAAGCAAGATATTGAGTAGCAAGTGTCCCTTCAGGATCGGCTACTGTTGAACCGCTAGCATCATATGTGACTTTGGTGTTTGTAAGCTGGACGCCAGAATCAACTAAGAAACAATCGCCGGTTGGCAGGGCATGCATGATACGTGGTGGTTGAGGTGGAACCCAAACTCCTCTTTCACGATCCAGACGCAAATCCAGTGGGGCCATTGGCCACGATTTTGGTTTTTGCAACCACCCATCCATGAACCTATCTAGCAAAAGCGTTTCTACAAATTTGCCAGACTCTGCATCTGATTCAATATCAATTTTGTTCGGCACTGGCTTACCGCACAAGTCATATCCCCATTGCTGTATCATTATAGGTCCACGATGAACCATAAACCTATAGTCACTCTGATAACCATCATCGGACTCTTCAATAGTCCACCCACTAGCAGGAGGCGTAGCTCCTCTACCCAGTATTTCAATGTCGTGGCCCGATGCGGCTAAATGAGAACGCTCTAACAGGACAGGCTGTTGAGGATTAGCTAGAGCATCTAAAAATGTTCGGGTTACTGACAGCCTATCATATTCCAAAATCGGACCATCTGCTTGCTTAGAATGATCGGCTAAGCCTGTACACATACCAGTGTTAAAGACAAAATAAGGAGTCAAGCCGCCATCTCCAGATTTAGAGACTGGTCTAAATAGACCGTCTAAACTCATCATGGCAGTAACGCCATAGGTTCCACTGTCTTGGAAGCCTGCTTGAGCCTGACGAATAGCTGAAGTATTAACAGAGGGGCGATAAGAAGAGTTCTCTGTTCCGGTGTTGGTATATCGGCCCACCATAACGTGATGAGAGCTTTTAGGTGCTTTGTCTACACCAATATTAGCATGATGCTCGCGTCCTCTGGCATTACCAGCAGCTACTTGACGGCGTAGTAATTGCTGAGCCCTAATGTTTCTGGCGGTGCTTACGCGAGACTGTCCAATAATCTTTAAGCGTTCAGCATTATCTTTGGCGAACCTACCAAATGCAGGAGTATAAGTGCTGAATTGATATTCGGTAGTAAAACCATTTGGCCCTACGGTGGAAGATACGCTGGTTATATTAGGCCCAAACTCTCCGGTCCATTCGTTCATAGCAACGCGAACAGTGGGCAAAGTACCAACACAAACATTGGTGCTATACGATCTGGTTCCTAGATACTTTTGATTACCCTGAGATACAGGAGGGCTGGCCGTGTCCACCGAGAACAGTTCTGCTCCAATGGGGATGTTTGGAAATCCCGCTACTGCAACGCTCCCTCGCTCCCCTTTTCTCATTTGAGTTACAGAGCTATTGACCTTATTTAGAGCCGCCTGCGTCATGATGTTGTCGCTACCATATTCCCAAGGCACAAGACCATCATCTGTTTCTAGACGCACCTGTCCTGGTAGTCCAGCTATACCCCAAGGGCCATAAGTTTGAACATGGCTAACTTGCGGGGCTAAGGCTCCTACGGGTGCAATGGCTCGACCGACCATGCCCAGCACCACAGCACTCTTGTCTACTATCCTGATCGGTGCATCTACTCCAGGCTGACCTTCCAGCAATTTATCTAAAGCTGCGAAAGCCTCCCCAAATTTATTACCTTGAGTATGAGAGTCTATAACAGCCCCAGCACCCTTTAGGAGAAAGGAAACTGTATTACCGGCAGGAGCCAACGGAGTGCCAGCTACCCATCTCTCGTCTACTTCTGCCTTCATCCATATATTGGCTGTTCCGTCTGTGATATAGGTATCGTCTCCAAGTCTTGTAGGGTCAGCGTTTAAACCTGCGTTGCCACCTAGACCGCTAGCGGTAACAGGAAAGCGTATAATAGGTTGATATTTTCCAGCGTCGTCACGAAAGAAGTCTGTAGCGGAGGTATCGTGGGTCAATCCTAATACGGTTGAGGTGCTGTCGTCTATCCAGCAACCCTCAGTAGAAGCATTGTGAGAATATTTCTTTTTATCAGACTCTTGATCTGTAACAACGCACACCGATCCAGCATTGACTAGCCACTGCTTGCCATAATATTCATTTGCAAAATTACGCACATACTCATATATCATCTCAAAGTCTTTATCGTCATCGGCATCCATAGCGTCCGGTGCGAGCTTGTTAGCAATTGCAATGGCGTGTTCTGGAACCTTCCCCTCAATAATCCTTTTAAGAACAACTTTATTAATACGTCCTTCATGACCAATAGCAAGGAGGTGGGCGGCAAAGTCATTATCTACGAATAGGCAAACTTCTCTCCATGAGTCTATATCAATTAGAGCGGCCCGTAGTTCACTTTCAGTAATCCAATTGTACTGCATAGCAAACGCGGTGTTTAGAGTCTGACTTAAACGAAAAGTGTCTAAGCGAATCTGATACTCTTCATCTACAATCTGAGCTTGTACTAAATCACCTGCGGTGTCTACCCCAAAGAATGGAACTATGTCTCCAGCGTCTACTATTTCCGCATCTCTAACCGCACCACCTATTAAATAGATAGAATTATCTTCGTTGCGTACTTCTTCGCCCCTGGTATAAGTTAGAATCCCTCCGCTAGATGCTGCTTCGTCTGCTCGCCGTGTAGCTATAAAGGTGTCTAGCACTCCTAACGCAGGCTGTTGTGATCTAACTGCTGCCCGCACCTTAATTATCTTTAGTACCTTACCACCGCTAATAACAGGAAGCAATTCTATATAGTAGTCAAAGCCAGCATCACCTGCAACCTCACTAATGATCTCCATAAGGCTAATATTTGGCCCTGAAATACGATAGTATAAAGGAGCAAACGGAATCTCGCTTAGATCAATTAAATATTCTGACTTATTAAGATTGGCATTGGGAAGTGTTTGAAATGCAGAGTCGGTAATGAGGCCGTCTCTTTCAATAATTCCATATCCATCATCTGCGGGTGCTGGCCCTACGTAAATAATTCTAGCTTCTCTGCAATAGCTTCCGTGGAGAGTAGATACTAACGCTTGGTCAAGGCCAGCGGTTAAAGTGTTAATAGCACACCGAACATCGTTCCAGACCATGCCTCGATCATTGGCGTGATTACCAATAGTGTTATCAAGGGTTACTCCTCCGATTCCTCCAGCGGGAGATATATTACAGGTTGTGCCTAAACTCTCAACGAAGCCATAGGCATTAATTAAGTTCCATACTCCAGAAGTGCCGCCAGGATAGTCATTAACAATAACTTGAGTATTCTCTAAGACAACACGAGGATCAGTTAGCTTGACCGTATAAACTGGGAATCCGTTAGGATCATTTCTCTCTGTCCAACCTTCAACTAGCCCAGCATATTCAAAGCCACCTCTAGCAGCCTCAGTAAGCCCATCAGGATTTTCTTCTACTCTAAAGTACGCTGCAACTCCAGGCTCAGGAAAGGTGAATCCTGGGTCAGTCATGCTCTCGGATGTTTGACGAGTTAATGTTTCGTCCCACCAAGTTCTTGGGCCTGCACAAGTATCTTGTACTAGCTCAATAGTCATACTGGAAGACTGTTCGTTCCAGCCAGCTTGAACACTAAAACTTATAACGCTACAACCGCAAAAGAGATTCTGCGGGAGCGGCCCGTAGATACGAGCGGGATCACATAGATTTTGACCTAATACTGCCATCCTAACTCCTATTCCTTCTTATGAACTACAATTAGTATAAGTGAATCCCATCGTTTTTGTGTACCTACCAATACTAAAATTCCAGTTCTGGCTTTGAGAAGATATAAATACCTGACTATAATTAGCCATTAAGTCTCCAGAAATAACTCCAATAAAGTCGTGTACTAGGCCAGTTGGTACGGGCTTATACATCTCAGTAACAGAGTTACATGCTGTGGGAGGCAAGGTTACTAGCTCTACACTAACAGTTCTAGTATTGGCTGTGATTGTTCCTATATCCTGTAAGATAGGCCCAGCCGCCCTACCTAATACTGTTTGAGAGGCGAATACATCTTGAGCTAGTGTGTCATCAATGGAAATATTTTGAGATAGTAGGCAGTCTCCTGTAATACAACCACTAGTAGTAGTATCATATCCATATGCGTATGAAATAGTTCCCTCAATCGGATTTATTCCAACACTTCTACTTTTTACTACAGGATTAAGCGACCTGTCAAAGCACTCTCCGGTAACTGCCAAATATGCTGTTCTAGCCCTATCAAATAGTCTACTCTTGATTTGGTCATAATAACCAGAAGCAGCAGCAAATTTACCGGCGTTGACGTAAAAGCCTTCTTGACTACCACCATCTCCGGTATAGGTGATCTCTGCCAACCCCTGAATACTTCCCACAATACTAACAGAGGCCAGCCCTTCAGATTGCTCTACTGATATCTCAAAGTCCTCCAGGGCATTGTTGGGCAGACTGTCGGCCCCGCTAGGAGTAACTACAAAGGTTTCTACTATACTAATAGAGCCATCAGTTTTATTTGTAGATACTTGACGAAAATGATTAAAGACATCGTATCGGCTAAAGTAGTCAACACCTGGGAGGCCAAGAACACCAGTAAGGGTGACAAGCTCTCCATCGAAGCCGAGGCGGTCTATGGCATAGTCGCGGGCATCTTTCCAGGGGGTGTTGGAAACTTCACTACCCGTATACGCTATTCTTGCTTGTACGTCAATGCTGTGAGTCACGGCTAGCTTATAGCCAAACTTTTCCTGAGTGCCGTCCGCCAACGTCCAGTCAAACGGTGTTTGTTCGTCAGCAAACTCTACATCCCAGGTTTCCGATGCCGATTCTACAAATGGGGGGAAGGGTGCGGAGTCATTAAACTTATCATTACCAGACCCCAAGATAGTGGTAGGCATGTTAAAATCAATTGAATAGCCAGCCCGAAAGGTCATGTTGTCGCCTTCGGGACTAACCGAGTATCCAGCAACCGTGGGATAGCCACTCAGAATGGGACTGTCGTTACAAGAAATAACCAATAGTCGCCCGTCATGATCCAGAGCATCCTTTAGTATTTCTATTTTGTCTGACACTCCCAGGATACCGCTGTCTAGCTGAGTACCCGTCAATATGATATCGCCGTTCAAAGTTATAGAATGATTCATCCCATAACCTGAACCGTCAGGAGTTTTTAAAGGTTCTGATGACAAATTAAATAACGGTCGGGGCCGAAAATTATAACTGCCATATTTAAATTCTAATCCACTAGACATTATATTGCTCCTTTATTTCCCCTGCTGTAGCGAAGGATCACCATTTTGAGCCATCGCCTTCAGACGAACGCTCACTTGTTCCAGCACTTGGGCTGTAATCTTAGGCGAGATTTCATTTAATAGCTGACCACCGTTAAGAATAACCTCAACAGGTTGGACGCTGCCGTCTAAGTTAATAGTTAGAGCAGGAAGATTTTTCAGAGTCTCTGCCGCCTGATTAAGCTTTTCGGCTACCGGAGCAGCAGCATTTCTAAGACCATCCCCCATTCGTTTAGCAGCCACTTCTGCCGCTGCTATTGGCGATCCCGCCGCACCCGCTGCTCCTGGTTTTGAGGCTGCTAGAGGGGCACTGATATCGGAGTTAAGCGGTAAGCTTTGCAGTTCACGGAATCGACCGATATTGGTGACGGGAGAAAATAAGTCACTTGCTGCACCCGCTGCACCCGCTGCTCCTGGTTTTGGAATAGTGACACCGGAAGTGCTTGCATTGGTTGCTAGGGCAGCAAAGTTGAATCCTGGCAAGCCTGTAGCGTTATTGATGGAGGCTCCTACGCCCCCACGCAAGTTTGCCGCACCTAAACCTGCTGCTTTAAGAGCCTCTCCAGTTTGCAAAATTGCGGCTCTCATCTGAGCTTGTTGATTAACCATCAATGCTGTATTTTGATCTACAAGACCTTGGATAATAGCATTTTGCCCACCAGCAATAGTCTTAATATCGGCTCGACCTTGTTTCTCTGCGTCAGTACTTCCTTGCTTGGTTGCACCTAAGCCGAACAAGTTTCCAGCTAGCTGTGCCCCTGCACCGTCCGTAGTTATGCCAAGCCCTTTCAGCTTACCGCCGACAAAGTTCTGGATACCCCCAGTAACATTAGCCTGAAGCTGATCGCTCTGTGCAGGATTCAACTTTGCTGCCCTAGCAACCAATTCTGGATTTTGTGCTATAGCTGCTGCATCGCCTATACCAATCTGCTCACCACGAGCTACTGCCTGCTGTGCTAATACGGGCCTTAGCCTTTTTCGTAAAATCTCTTCCTGTTTTTTCGGATCGCCTTCAGCCGCAGCAAGGTCAGCCGCAAAGAGAGCCGCCGACTGTCGTTCGTTCAGTCTAGATTCCTGTATACGAGACAACTGAGATTCTATTTCTGAGAGTCGAGTAACATCGCCCGATAGAGTGTCTAGAGCAGCTTGGTTTCCATCAAGAGCGGCAGTATTGTTCGCTAGCTCTCCTGCAAGTCTAGTTAATTCAGAGGTAGCATCTTCACCACCAGCCTGTCTGTCCTGAGCAGTAGTAATGTCGTTTTGAATTTGGCCTCTTCTAGCCTGAAGAGTACTTCTACGATCTAATATAGCGTTTGCATTAAACACATTTCCAGGTGCTTGTTCGCCGCCCCGACTAAGCTGTGCCGTTAGGATTTGCTGTAAGTTTCTTTCGGCAGTAGTGTCTCTCGCTAGAGGGTCACGAGTACTTGGTCTAAACCTATCGAGTCTTCCTCTAATAGATTGATTATTCTTTATAATACTCTCGTCAGCCTTAGCCTGTTCTCTGGCTATAGTAAGCTGAAGGTTGGCAGACTCAATTATTGCGGCGTCGAACTTATTAAGAGACTCGATTACAGTTGCCGCTGCTGCTGCTTGATCTTCACCAGCCTTTGTGAGTGTTTTCCCAAGGCTTTCAAAGTCTCCCAACTGCAATATATTTTTTAGCTGAACCGAACCTTGACCGTCTGCACCCTCACCCTGCCTCTTCGCAAAGGTTGCTTGAAGGTTTGAGACTATATCCTGCTGAACCACTTCGGGAAGTCTGGCGAACGCTGGACCGGCCTGTTTCTTAAACTCATCAATAATGGCGTTTGGCCCGATATTTACTGCGTCTTCTCCGAGTGAGTCCAGGGTGGATTTTAAAATCTGAGGTAGATCGCGGCCTATCTGAATCGTTTCTGGTATTCCTCTGAAAGCTCCAGGTTGTCCAGTGGCGTTTCCAATTCGATTGACTCCAGCCTGTATGTCTGCGTTACTACTTGCAGCTACGTTGGAGAAGGGGTTAATTCTGCCCTGGGCACTAATTTTTCCACCAGCCCCTCCCAAGATTCTGGCAGTTTCAGCGTCTGCATTTCCAATCCTAGTCTGAAGGTTGGATGTAGCACCGCTTGCCGCTCTAGATAAAAAGTCTGCGGCTTGCCCAAGAGCGTCTATACTCTTAGTAAGGTTTTCTAATGATTCTTGTACCAATCTAATTTTAGCAAGATTGTCGTCTGCCTTCGGGTCTAGAGCAGTTTCTAGTTCACTATTAAAACGAGATAGACTTTGAAGTGCCAACTGCAAGCTATGAGGCGTGTCAAAACCAAGCCCCTTGGCAAGCTCATTAAGCTGTGCAGTGTCTAAGCCTTGAACACCATTTACAAAATTTTCAATGCTGCTGAACGCACCTTCGGGTAGGGCGTTCAGTAACTTACCGACCTTCTGGTCATCGTTAATGCTACTGTCAATACTATTAAACAAATTTGAAGCAAAATCCTCAGAAGCACTCTTAAAATCTCCACCTCTCCCTAGTTCCCGCCTTGCTGCTAACTCTGCGGTAGAGAAAATGCTAGCTAATACTTTCCCCAACTCTTCGTTATCGCCAGCTATACCTTTAAGATTTTCCGTTAATCTCTTACCAGCCTGTAAAGCCGCAATGTTCTGTAGATTGCTATGTAAGTCCGCAAGCTCCTTGTTGGCTACTTCACCACCATTGGCAACTGCGAGCAATTCTTCAGAAGATAAGTTATCAACAATATGTTGCAATAGTCTTCCGCTAGTGTCTTGAGCCCTTTTTAAATCTTCGTCTCTAATAAGCTCTAGAGACTTAGCTCCCGCCTGACCCGCCTGTACTTGTCTTCCGAAGCTAACCCTTTGGCTAAAATCTTTCTCTTCACCACCAAAACCTAAGAATTTACCAATCCCTTTTATGTCGTCTAGGAGTGCCAATCCAGGAGTAAAGGTGTTTTTTATTTGTCTAGCAACAAGCCCACCGATAGCAGAATCTCCGGTGCTCGCGTCGATTGCGGAAGAGACTGTGCCAACCTTATCCAAAAAGCCTACGTCACCTGCAAATGCAGTGCTAAGGTCGTTGGCAAAGCTTTTAAAGCCATCGCCAGCAAACGTTGCACCCAACGCCCCTAGAGGGGAGGCAGAGGCTATCCCGCTCAATGCGGCGGCGGCTAATGAGCTTGATTCATTTAACTGGATTAAAGAATTGGCGGTTGCCAGGGTTTGGTCAAACAGAAGCTTAGATGCCTTAGTTGCCTCTCTAACTTTTCCAGCATCATCAAAGTCATCACCCAAAGCATCTAAAGCACCACCTAGTAGTTGAGAAGACTTAACTAGCTTATCGAAAGAGTCAAATTTAATTTGATTTATCTTTGCTTCGAATGCCCCCTTAAGACCTCCGATAAGCCCGCCCAATGCCCCTCCAGCAGCAACTCCTACTGGACCAAGAAAAGAACCAATACCAGCACCCAGTGCCGCTCCGCTTAATGCTCCGGTCGCACCGCCTATAAGTCCTGCGTTCGCACGGCCAGCACCACTTGCAAACCCTTTGACTCCACCAACTTCTGTTTGGCCAAATGAATCTTTGATACTATCTGCAATAGGCCCAATGGCTAATGCTGCAACAGCACCCAAGCCAAGACCTTTAACGCCGCCGAAACCTTTCAAAGGATTGCGAATACCTCTCCTGCCACCTCTGGCACTGGCTCGTTCAGCCTTTCTACCAGCACGGTCTGCTCTATCTACTCTATCCAATCCTACAAGATCACTCTCTACCACACCACCCGTTCGACGCTGTGCTCTGATTCTTCGTAGTTGGGAAGCACGACGATCACGAGCGTTTTGACGACCAACTTGCCCCGAGTCAAGTGCTCCTACCCCACCACGAGATTCTCTAATTCTAGATTCGCGTAAGCTTCTACCCGTTGCATCATTTCTTGCAGCCCCTCTACTACCCAACTGTCTTGAGGCTCGTACCAACTCGGCCATTACCACTTTTTCTTGTTTGGCTCGATTCAGAAATCCTGCCGTAACCTGTGGTAAGATGAATGCTGCCCCTGCCAAGGCATTAACAAAGCCTCCAAAGGAACTGAAATCAAGATTACCTAAAACTAATAGTCCCGTAGCCGCCTTACCCGCACTCTCAGCAAGGTTGCTAACCCTACCACCGCCTTGGAATCTTTGCTTTCGACCGCCGCCTACTGAGCCACCGCCCCTAAAACGAGGAAGGTCTAGCCCTGAACCCTCTGAGGAAGATTTGCGAATTACAAAAGACCCTGGCTCTAATGCTCTAGATACGGTATCCGAGTTTCCGCTACCTGGAATCCTGGTAACATCACTAGAATTAAATCTACCTAGTCCAGAAGCATCCCCTGTTCTATTGAACATGTCCAAATTCTGCTCACCTAGTCGGTCAACAGCATTAGGATGAAAGACTAATTCTCCAGGCGTTAACAGAGCGTCAACACTATTAGATACGCCGCCTCGTCCTTTAGCCTGGGTTGCTGCGGTAGCCGAAAGTTTGAGCGAGCTAGGACTACTAGAAATTGCTTTTCCTAAAATGCTGCCTCGTGAGTCCGAATTATTTCTAACTTTGAATTCATTAGGATCAACAAAAACCCCGCCGAATAATTTTTTCAAATCATCTTTATTTGAAACATTGGCAAAGTCAAAGCCTGGGTCTGAGGTGGGATCGGTAACAAGGTTTTGACTAACTCTCCTAACAAACCCCTCAAAGAACTGACCCTTGACGTTTTGAACAGCACTATTAGACATTAACTCATTTAGGCGTACACTGCCAGGATTTAGTACCCCGCTAAAACGCTTCGTAGCCTTATTAAACAGCGGGACTATACCGCCTTCAATTTCTTCTGTGAAAATATCCCTACCGCTTTGAGATAAAAATCCAGGTTTAGCATTGGGTGCTTTTAGTACTGCTCCAGGCTTAATATTTCTATTGCCTATGGCGGCCATTAGGTTCTGACGCCCTATAGCAGGGCCGTTCGCCAATACCGACTTAATGGTAGATGACAAAGGAGTGGGAGCACCCTCTAAGAAGGAAGCTCCAAACGTAGACCCAATTGATCCCGACGTAATAGTAGCGTTAGACCTACTCTTTTGTAGCAAGGCTCTGTATCTAGCATCTTTAGCTCCACGAAGCTTGCCCTGTCTGCCTTGAGGTCTTAATGTTTTTAGTTCGGCTTGCTCTTCTGTTGTTAATCCACCGTCATTAAATCTAACACGACCACCCGAACGAAATGGTTTTCTACCAACTCCACCGCCGCTACCAAAGCGACGAGCCCCGCCGCCAACACTTCTACGATTTAATGCCGCAATAAGAGCAGTGATCCTACCGCTGAGAGCGGTAAGCTGAGTTGTATTAGAGGTCTGTGCCGCAGTATTGGCCGCTATAGCAGCTTGCTTAGCTTGGGTTGATGCCCCGCTTACTGCTCCCCCTACCGCACCTCCGACGCCTCCTGCTCCACCGCCTTTGCCCAAGCCTCCGACAAATCCTCTACCAAAACTAAAAGCCGCTCCGGTTAATTTAACGGCGGCAAAAGCAGTCAACAGAGGAAGTGCTGGACGCAAAGCATCTGCAAGTGTGATAAATGCGTTGGCGGCAGTTAAGGCAAACTTAGCGAGATTTTGAAAAGTGTCAGACTTTGAAACATTACGCAGCAATTCCTGAAAGCGAGTTCCAACGTTTTCAAACTGTACCGCCAAGGTTTGTTGTGCTAAGGCTACATCTTTAGAAATACTCGCAGTACCCTGCAAGGCAACCGTTCTTGCCTTTTCCGCTTTCTCAAACTGAACGATGGCAGGAATTAAGTTTTTAAGTTGGCGGATACCACCCAACTCTTCGACAATAGCACCGAAGGTAATCACATCTCCTGAAGCCTGTAAGGAGCTTAATTTTTCCGACAACACCTTAAAGGTATCAAAGAAGCCGATGAACTTGCCTTCTGTATCTGTTATTTGAATCCCAAGATCGTCTAAGAACTTAACTGTTCCTGGTCGTTGGAGTCGAGCAAAGATAGTTCTTAAACCAGTACCAATAGAGTCGGCACTTTCACGAGTTGTTGATCTAACGGCAGTAAAGATAGCGATGAGATCATTAAGGGCAGCTTGTGGCTTTTGAAACTGACTACTAGACGCTGCAAATACACCACCAGCCTTTCGGATAACAGAAACAATATCTTCGGACTCAACGGCGAACTGCTTAGATACCGCATTGATAGAGCCTAAAACCTCTTCTGTCTTGCTAGCCTGAATATTAAACTGGTTCAGAGCAGCAATAACACCTTCCGTGGTGGACTTCATACTACCAAAGGTTGGAGACAATGAAGCTCGTGCAACGGCTTTCAATGAAGACTCTACTTGGTCTAAAGTCTGTCCCGTCTGGGCAAACGTTCTAGCAACATCTACTAGGTCTAGGGCTGAAACGCCTAAAGTAGTAGAAAGCCTGTCTATCTGGCTAGTTAGCCCGTCAAGCTGTGAACCGACCTTGCCTGTGACCTGAGATATTTTAACTAGTTCTCTCTCGAACTTAATACCTTCTCCGATACCGTCTTTAAGAGCCCGTGCAAAACCAAAGATAGCACCAGTGGCAATCGTAAAGGCGGAAAATCTACGGATAGCTAAGGCGGCATCTTTACCGAAGGCTTGCATCTGAGTGCCAGCCGCTCCCACCTCTTGACCTACTCTACGAACACTCTTACTGGCAGAGGCGGCAGAACTGGAAAGAGCAGTAGTGGACTGAGCAGCATTAGCAGAAGCCTTAGAATATGTGCTGACCGAAGCCACGCTTTTTTTGGAGGCGACATTCAAAGCCTTGAGATTAGCATTTGTAGCGGTAATGCTTGCGTTAAGTTTGGTTAAGCCACCCCCTCCAGCTACAGTAACGTTAACCGGAGTATTGATACCTTGCAGTCCGGTTGAAATAGCCTTACGAACTTTCGCTAGGTTCTTTGGACCGCTAAGTACAACTTCTGCATTGATATTAAACGCCATATATTTACCTATAAACAAAAAGCGATCCACCTTGAAATTAAAAAATCAAAATAGATCGCTTATCCGAGATTATTACGTAGTTTCAGAAACTGAAGGTTTCTTGCTTGTCCGTCTTTTTCTTTTCTGCTTAGGCTTGGGCTCTTCTTTTACTTCGGTAGCAAAGGAAGCTTCATCGACAGGGTTGCCGTCGTCGTCTAAGAACGGAGAGGCTTCAACATTAAACTCGCCGCTATCCGTTAATTCCCGACCTTCCGAATCTACAAAAACCGATTCAGTGTCAGACACCCACTTAATAAAGTTGCCATACTCATCAATATGCCGCCCCTTGTCATCCGTCAGGCGACCACTTTTGTCCACAAGTTGATAGCTGTCATTGACAAAATTAAACTTGCGGAGGAACTGGTTCTCAGGAAGCCTGGAGTCTACATCTTCGGTATCAGATATCAGATGAAAAAACTCGCTTGCTCCCACCAGAGATACCTCGCTGTCCTGGTTCAGCAAATAGTCGTTCATACCACCAGGAAAATAAGGTTCTCCTGTCTCATCATACACCAAACAACTAGCAAAAAGATAGTTAAAGCGGGCAGCATCGGCCTTGCCCTCACAGGAGTTGCTATCTAGCTCAGTTCTAGAGGAAAGCAGTTCTACCATCTCATTCCTAGATTTAATCATTTTAAGGGCAATGTCCTTGCCTTGCGACAACTTAATGCCACCCTTAGCCAGGGAGTATTCCATGTCAATAATATCCCTACGAAGCTCTTGATATCTAGCTTCTCGGTCATCGCTCCATAGTTTTCTCTTGCGTAGCTCTCCTTCAAGCTGATCTCGCAATAATGATCCAGCCTCTAATTCTTCGTTGAACGTCTTGCGACGAATCTCGTTAGCCTTAACCAGTTCGCCCATATTGGGACGACGTACAGCGTAAAGATCGCCACCTACTTCAAAAGTTCTCTTATCAGCTACCTTCTTCTTAGACATTACTATCTCCTTCTTCGTCCTTATTGACAGGTTTAAAGTTCATTACGTAACGGTTCCATGATAGCGTATATTGAGCTATCTCACTCTGTGCAGCCCTTAAATTAGAATTTCCTGCATCTAAAATTCGCGTTCTTGCCTCTTGCCAGAGATTGCGAAATTCTTTTTGAGAGTCTGTAAGCTCCCTAAAAGGCAACCCATGACCCCACAGATAACCGAACTCGCCTTCAAATACTGCTAGCGATCCGATTATAGTTGTGTCAAACTTCTTCTTAATATTGTTTAATAGTCTCTTCTTGGATATGTCATTATAATTAGACATCTTACTTCTTTCCTTTCATATTGTCAGCCATTTGCCGCATAGCCTGACGTTGTAAGTCCAACTTAACATCGGGAAGCTGATGCTCTTCTAGCTTGCCCTGCTCTAGTATAGCCTTTCTCCTTCTATCCATAGTCATTCGTCCGTTAATATCATTTAGCTCTTTAATCTTGTCGGCCTCTTCTGGACTGTTGGCGACTACAAACATTTCCCCTCCCTGTCCTGCCCCAACACCCTTAGTGCCCAGTAGGTCTTCAGCCTCTTTTTGCGACCTTGCCTTGTCAGACTCTCTACGGCATTTAGCTATCCACCCGTCTAACATTAGGTCGTCTTCAATAACCTCTTCAGAGGGCCGTTCTGGATGCTCATAAGCAGAGTCATACATTCTAGAGTAAAGAATAGCGGTTTTTTGTTCCTCGTTAAAATCTTTAGCGGGTATGCCCAGCATATTCTCTTTACCTAAGCCCCAGTATGATCTAAATGGTTCGGTGCGAACTATCTCCCTCATATCTTCTGTGCTAACATTTGTTTTATTAATATGTTTACTGAAAGCCCTCATAACTATGCCATCCGATTCCCAAAAATTATCATAGGTATAAATCGGCTTATCGTCAACTCCCGTAATCCTCAAAGCTATCAAAAAGTCTCTCTTTAGGTTTTCAGCATGATATTCAAAGGTCATAAACTCCATAGAGTATTGTTTTTCCAACGACCTTAGTATTGCAGCATCAAGCTCTTTGATCCTACGTCGTATCTTCTTCTGCTCTTTTTTATTATATAGGGCTTTATACAATAGTATTTTCTGATCTTCTAGATATTTTTGTAGATTCTCAAGCTGTTTCTCATGTTGAGGAGTCCATGTATTAGACTTAGCTAGGATAACCTTAGCCTGAGAGCGGCTAATAAAATCAGAGTACTTAACCTCTTCTAAAGCCTCGTGATAGAATAAGTCAGCTAAAGCTCGCTGACTTGAGGTCGGAGGATTAAGCTTATAGAGATGTTTACCTACCTTTAAATAAACAATTCCTGTAAGCAGCCTATCTACAATACTTTGCTTTTTACCAGCGTCCATTATTTTCTCGTTCCTTAGAGAAAAAGGGGGGAAGGGATAAACCCCGCCCCCCATTATTTAATCATGATCTTAACTACTAGGGTTTACGTGCCTTGCGTGGCCGCACCCATGTAACCAGATCGAATGCTCCACCACTGTTGACCGCTATCATTGAACGTGTCTCCAGAGTGCAGTACTGTAAAGTCATTAAACGTGGTATACGAGTGCGTGGTCGTAACGTTTCCACCACCAGCATCTCCACCACCGTAAGTCACTGAAGCCAGCTTGTTTTTCAATCCAAGATTGATCCGCAAACCTTCGCAGGTCGTGAGCCGAATCGGACGATCCGTGAGGTTGGCAGTCTCGCTACAAGGAGCCACTGCACCACCGCAATCGTCAATCGCTGAAATCTGATCACCTGAAATCGAAGTGACTTCAATGTCAGTTGTAACTTCAACGGGGAACGTAACCGTCTTCGCATACGGGCTTCGAGTTCCCAACTCAAACAAGTCTTCACGAGCCAAGTCGGTCGAAACTGAAATCGACACAACGTGACACTGACCGGATTTAACTCCACTGTCCGTTACGCCAAAGATGTCTCCAGGCAGACGAGTGTAGTCGGCGTCGTTGGCCTCGGCCAAGCTAGTCGCAAACTGAATGTTTTGGCGACGAGCAATTCCACCAGAACCGGCGGGGCCGTCATCATTATCTGCAAAACTGGGAGAACCAGTCGCTTCGGCCAATGTCCAGGGTGCTGCACAACTTCCAGTGTACTTGTCCCAAACTCTAGTATTACCGGCCAGGGTAATATCTTCGCTGAAATTGTCTTCCAGGAGGAAATTGTAAGTAACTGAGGAAATCGTCAGTCCCGACATTTCGACATACGTGTCGGGGCTAGCAGATACCGCATTATTGGTTTCGGGCCAGATGCCCAACTGCATAATGGTTTCTGCGGGAGCCCGCTCGGACAGCGTCGGACCCGTAAGGATTGCACCGTCTGCATCGGAGGCCGCTGCCAGAGTGAATAGTGTTTGGTAGCCATCAAGCAGTTTGCTCAGGCTGACTTCTACATCGGGAATACCTTCGATATTCTCAAAAATAGCCAACTGACCTAATTCAAAAGCTTGCTCTAGATTAAAAGTAGTCGTCATCGAAACATTTTGCACACCGTGAGCTTCTCTGAACACGGTTGTTCCTGGCTTACGGAACGCAACCTGCTGGACGGGATAAAAAATTCGATTATTAGCAGCCATTTAGTCTTCTCCTACATTGAAAATGTATAACGTCAGTGTTAAATACACCATTTATTGTAAATTAAGCAATTATGATCTCAAAAGTAGCTCTTACAATACCCTCGTGTAAACGGCTATTATAAGAGTGCATCTCAGTAACGACCATATTAAAAAAGCGGGCCTTATTATATTGATAATCTCTTACCAAGTCTGGATACATCGTGGGGGAAGAAACCCTCATGCCCCGATGATCTAGGCTAAATACCCCACTATCTAACATAGTATTATTATCGTAAAGTAAAATAGTTCTATCTTTTTGGAGAGAAATGATGTCGATTAGCTGATTTCTCCACCATCTAGATTCAGCTAGAATATGGAACAGTACGTCTTGATAAACAAACTGTCCAACACTGCCCATCTGGTAGGGCTTAAACTGTCTACGTGGAACCGCCTCAACCACCACTGCTGGCATTTGCACCCTATGATTAGACAGGATTTGCCAGTTGCCAGAACCAATATCGTGAAAAGTAGAGTCGTCTACACGATAAGAATTATATTGAAGCTCATCCCACCAGGGGGCTTGATCCGCAACATAGGTCTGCACATTACGAAAGCTATGCTCCATCTGTACCGTGCTCGTTGTCGCAATGCCAGTGGCAAAAATAACTCGCCCTAAAGGATAGTTATAATGATGCCCGTATGTAACATCGCCAGTTCCGTATAAAGTACCGCCAACATAGACCCCAGAAATATCAATGGGCTGAGAACCTGTGTTCTCTATGCCGGTTTCCCACACGAGGTCTTTTCGTGCGGTTTCCCATACCTGACCATCGCTATAAGAGGGGTCATCCACGGCCCTTAGCCGATCAAATGTTCCACCAAACGCTCCTGAAGTTGGAATCTCAATATTGCTAAAGCCACCAACTCCTAGCAAGCTCCAGTCAAGATAGGTCTTTAGATTGGATTCTAACTGAGAAGTTAATAGGGTTTCGCCTATATTGTCAACGTTGTTCAAGGATGTGTAGTCTTGTCCAGCCATTATTTCAATCCCACTGTTATCTCTTGCCTTACTATATTATTTATTTCTTCATCAATGCTTTGCAAAGAACGAAGAACAAAATTGTCTCCTGCGGTTCCTGAGAACTCGGAAGGGACTGTCCAAGCGTTGCCTTGCCGTGAAACCATAATACCCAGTCCGGTTCTGCTTCCCCTCGTAGTCGTAGATGTAAAATCATAATCTCTTACAATGGCGTTAGTGCCTTCTAGTAAAAGCCATCGAAGCCAATCAAGTACCCCTGAACCTCTTCTAGAAGAATAGGAGAATGAAGCTTCTGGCAACGTTAGTACATCACTATAGTCTGAATCAATTATGCCAATGGTCAGGTTTCCAAACTGACCGCCACTACTATTGTACGCAACTGCAATATTTTCAATCCACTCGTTAATCACCGCATCTATTGCTGACGGGTCTGGCAATCCAAACTCGGCTCTTAAAGTTCCAGCCAGCAAAGACTCATATTCTCTCGACTCTCTTATTGCTGCCCCAACTACAAGTCCTAGCCTCCTTGTTATATTGGTTACAACCGTACCAATACCTCTTTTAACTATCTGGCGTACTTCAGCTTGTACGTTCTTATTAAAAGAGGCGGAAAACCCAGGAAGTTCAATTGAAACTTCTGCCATTAGGCCGACCTCTTCCACATACATACAATGAACTGATCCGCCGACAAACCACATGGCTGTGGTTCACTCATACGCTCATATCTATGAGTACCAAATCCAGCAATGTCTGTTGCCACTATTAATTCTTTAGCCCTTTTCAACTGTGGGGTACGATCTGCAAATGTTAAAGTTTGAATATCTCCGTCTGGAGTGTTGACCGTACCAACATTAAAAAATTCTTTTTGCTCCCAAATAACCATCAAGTTCATATCCTCAGTGGACTCAACGGGTTTCTTGCCCGCACCATTACACATGGGACATATACTCCCAAAGGGAAATGGAATGTGGCCTCCGTCCTGAAAACGATTGGCCGACTTCCTCCCTATGGGATCATAAACGCAGTTAACGCAATCGTCATATTTGGTAACGCCATAATACAGTGTGCATGGGATGGTGCAACCATCATCATACATCATAGCTGAGATAGCGTTCTCAAAGACGTTCTTTATCTGCGGCGATATAATACCTGAGAATATATTATCGGGCATTGGTAAACCTTATTACGTCGTATAGTAATTGATATCATCAAAGCGACCGCTGATACTATCGTTCAGTGCTCCCGAACCGATACCACCAGAACCAGCAACAGAATAGGTATCTATCTTGTAGTTGGCCGTACCCCAAGCACCAGCTAGCGGAGCTTGTACATTTACTGTCCCATGACGATTATCGTTTGAGCCTGGGCCTTTTGGTTGAAAAAAAACATCCATTATATTATCTCCGATTTAAAAAACTGATTAACGCCCACGGTGTGGATTGTTGCCATCTATAAACCCGTTGCCGCCGTTATTACGACTGGGATCAAAGTCATTAGAGGCAAAGGGAGACATTACCGCACGGATAATGCGTGACCCCTCATAACTAAAGTTGTATTCTTGCTTCAAGTCTTCATAAGATTTACACGGTCCAGCAGTTAATAATTCTTTTAAGAACTCCCCATACTTATTTGTCTCAATCACAGCAGGACCACATCGGGCCTTAACACCCTGCATCAATGCGGTAGTACGGAAGTTGCCTTCGTCTGCTAAACATGCCGCACGTAAAACCATAAAGTTAATAAATTCCACTCCGTCGGTCTGGCTAATAGGGTCGGGGGAAATAGTGTTTAGTTCTACATCAACAGTATAAGTAGTGTCAAAGTTCAAATCAATGGGCAAGAAATATGCTGCGGTAATCAAAAGGTCTTGCAGCCTTCTGGTCGTGTAAGTCGGAGTAGCACACCCTGCATCATTTAGCATGGTGCGTAACATCGTTAAACTGGTTTGTTGCCAAGTTGCCATAATTTACCTATCCGATACAAAGAGTAAACCGTCGCCTTCTAAAATTTGACCATCGGTGGTAGTGACTTGCACTTCCATGCGATACTTATTTCCAGTAGTACCACCCTCTATCCAGAAGGTTGCCTTACTATTAGTCTTAGTCCCATCTTCTAAGCCGGTCATAGTAATAGTCAGGTCGGAAGTTGACCCGTCTATTTTTTCTGATGTAATAGAATCTAAAACGCTAATTTCTTCTGTAGCACTAACCGTCAAGAGGTTGGCAAACTCCATGCCAAACTTTCTCTTCTCTGCCGGTTGCTTACACAGTTCTTCATTTGCTGTAACAGCCATATTTATTCCCTACTCTAGTATTATTTTCTAGCGAATATGTAATCGCCTCGCCAGTGCTTCTTGCCTACCGGCCTACCTAGTCCGCAAGCCTCTTTTTCCTCAAAGCCCATTTCGTCAAGAAGTTCTCTACACTTCTCCATATAGCCAGTGGGATTTTTAGGATCATCACACAACTCTATGTTCATGCACGACACACGCTTCATAAACTCAGTAGCCCCTAGTAACATATCGTACTCTGCAAACTCTATATCTGCCCAAAGCACAACATTATCTATCTCTGGATGATCTTCCAAAAATGAATCCAAAGTTATTGCATCTACTTCATAACCAGCCGTTGGATCATGCGGGCAATCATGCCAGCAGTCTCTCAAAAACATATGATTGATTTCACTAGCCACCGTAGTTAATTCTAACTTACAGTTTTTGGAATAAATCGCCTGGGGATAAAGCTCGCCAGGAAATCCATTCTGCCTCTGAAAATTAAACGCAACAGTAGAAGGTTCAAATCCAATAATTTTTACATCAGGAAATTCTTTATGGAAATGTTGACCTTCTCCACCATTCGCAGGGCCAAGAACAAAAAAATACTCCGTAGTCTTAGGAACATATTTAAATATTCTTTCCGCTTGCTTAGGCATGTACCAGCCAAATTTACCACCAGCCATTAGCATTCTTTCTTTTCTTTTACTAACCATTGTTTAACGCTCAGGCAAAGTCCAAGCGTTACCTCTTGACTCTAACGTCCAACCATCACTACCCCTCGCCTCTACTAGCCACGATACTTCCCTTCGGTCCATAACCCAAAGGACTTCATCGCACTCCATCACCCACAACACTCCGCGACCGTCAAGCTCCCAAACTTCTTCAAGCCTGATAATCTCAATCGGAATATTTTTACTTCCGAAGGTTCCACCAGCCCCGCCGTGACTTTCAATCGGAATATCTTTCCGAAGGGCCGCCAAAGCAAGCAAAGCTTCAACGGAAATATTCTTATTTAAACTACCTAAAATAAGTGAGTGGTCAACAGGCAGATTATTGTTTACTGAGGCATCTCTTAAATGCTCAACATTAATATCATCCTGGCCTCTTAACCCCTCTAGTATTTCAATAGCCGTTTGTTCTGTAAAGCCGTCCAACTGAAGATACTGATCAATAGGAATGTTGTTCCCTATGCTCGCTACCTTCAAATGCTCCATTCCGATATTTCTTTGAAGATTTAACGTAGCTAAATTTTCAACCGGAATATTATGTACAATACTTAAAAAGGTTAGTCCTGCATCCGTGTAGTACCAACCGTAAGTCGAAACTGGCGTTAAATTATCAGTTAAAGTTGGATCGGTAAACCAACCATGAGTCGAAACTGAGGTTAGGTCTGTACCGATTGCCATTACGATCTATTTCTCTCATTGCCAGCTTTGGTTAAAGTATAAAGTATGTCTGTGTTGTTTTGTTCGTAGAAGTCAAATACACCCGTTGCAGATTCAACAATTCTACCGTTTGCCATCGCCAGTAGTATCTCCATGATTCCACTAAAGGCAACTCCGTCGTAAGTTGTACTGTTTAGCTGATTAACCACACCTGTAGGTAAAGTAGTCTGAAGCGTAACTGTTTGATTGTCAATGTCTCCGGTGGTCGCAATGCCCGCAGTAATTAAGTCGTTAATGTTAACTGATACTTTATCCACTAGGTTAGAAAATTTCGACTGAGCTAATTTAGTTCCTTCTCTAGTAGAGAATGGTGTGGCAAAATCGTCGGAAAAAATATTTCCGTCAAACACCACATTGTCTGAAATTTCTATCTGCCAACTATTAATTGTAAAAAACGTAGAACCCAGGAAGTCTCCACCTTGCGTTGGATCACCACCCACTGTCCTCATGCATGCATCAAACTTTAAATGATCTCTTTCCTTTACCCACTCTTTCCAATCTGAGTAAACATTCTGTTCAATATCAATGCCAGACTCTCCAGCATTAACGATAACTAGCTTATTAATGCCATCAAATGTAACCTTGTGGAATAAAACCCATAGGTCTTGATTCATAGGCCAGCTATGATGAAACATTCTAAACCCACATCTCTTTCCAGGTGGCAGTCATTACTAACTGACCCGTATGGGAAGCATCCACGGACTCTGCTGTAATAGAAATCGGTGCTTGTGTAACACCGTCTGCTAAAAGCACCACTCCGATAGTGTCTTGAAAAATTTCCTTATCTTGAACAAAGCTATGCTTCAAGGTTTCTGTATTGCCTGCTAAATCAGACCATCTCAGCAGCCCAAAATTACTACCGACCGTAATTCCGCTAGCGGCTTCGTCCCATTCAGACGATGATCTATCAGCAACGCTTGTAAAAGATGCACCATCAAGCACTCCAGCGTATCTAACTCTTAGAATTACTGGGCCTGTACCAACATTAGCCGCCGATATCTCGGAGAGTACAGTAGTCGTTCTATTGGTGAGGCCAAGGACACCCGTAGCTGCCTGAAAAGACATAATGGGTATTTCGCCAGAAGCTTGCGTCACGGTTTTAACCTGTGAGCTTTGAACGCTCTGAGTAACAGCCTGTCGCTTAGGCGTTCCAATGTGTTGTATAATAGCTCCGTTGCTAATCAACTCGCTAGAAGATGCCGCAGTGCTAGTATTTTCACATTCAAAGCGTAGTGGCAGTGTGGCCTTTTGGGTTGCTACAGCGGAAAGAGTGTTAGAATTTTCAAAACAGTGTGCCAGGGTACGCAGACCATCTTCTTCGTGAACTCCAAACCTGACAACGCCAGCACCCAAATCTGCATAATCAATAAAGTACATATTGTTCTTTGTAAGGTCTAAGTTCATTCGCTCGGAGCCGTCGAGATCATCGTGACTCCACGAGCCCTGTACCACCCTAGTATCTAGACCTCCAGAACCAGCCGCACTACTTCTCTGCACAACATACAGAGTAGTATCGTCTAGCTCCCAAAACCATCCGTCGTTTGCATCAAATACTCCCCATCGTCGTCTTACATTTGATTTACCCGCATCTCCTACTCTAACGCCAAGAGTAGCACGATTCATAGTTCCTGGCTGTTGAGGATGATAATAATGAGAGGTTCTACGTATAAACGAACCAGCATCGGTAGCTGATGTGTCAAGTGTAACCGACCTTGAGTCGCTACCGTAAGATACTACGCCGCTAACGCCGCTTTCAGTCCAAAACTCCCCTGCGGTTTCATCGTATGGGTAGACATATTGGCGTATAGAATGTACTTCTTCTGAAACCTGACCACCAAAAGAACTGATCGCTGGTGGGCCATCAGGGAATTCTACCGTGCCAGCACCATCAGAGTTGATACACCAGCTTCTACTAGGATAGTCTCTATCAACGACAGTGTGTTTTTGATAATACAGAGACTCTGTGGTCGTGCCCGCCTTGAAAACACCAAAAGTAACAGCACTTACATTTAGATTTTCACTTACTTGAAATGTACCGACTAGACTTTCTAGCTCTAGAAATAATTGACCTTCGCCAGCAGCAAAGCCTTCAGTGAATTTACCAACCACTAATGCGGTAGCAGAGCTTGTACCCCCCACTACTGTTTGCCCAGGCTCAAAAAGATTGGGGGCTGTTTCGCCCGTAAACTCTATAATAAGCCGAGAAGCAGAACCAGATTTCTTACCTGTACTGTCGGGTGGTAGTTGAACGTATCCGCGTTCTAAATTAGACATATTCTCTTCCTTCTGTTGCGTTAAAACCCCGCCCCCACCAAAGTAGGTAGATGAAGGCGGGGTTTAGATTGTCAGTCAAGTTACGGTTTAGGGATTACTATAGTTCCTTTCCAGAGCACTCGTCAGTGAGAACACATTAGTAGATGTTCTGGTAATAGTACCCGCAGTTAATACATACTGAGCAGTATTCAGTCCAATAGCCACAATGGTTACGGGAGCATCAGTAGCAGCCGAGGCAGTTCCTCGTTGAGTATTACCGTCATAATCAAATTCATAAGTAACGGGAGAAGCCGACGGATTTAATGTAGTCATATCGACATCTGAAGTATCTTGCACAATAATCGCATCGTCCGTACCGAAGTCTCGGTTAGTATCATCTCCAGAGTCATCATTAGTAAAGAACACTACAATCTTTACATCGGCATCATCAATCAGGTTTGAATTGATGGATATAGAGATCGAGGAGATAAACGCAAAGTTTCGGCCAATACCGAGAACGTCGTTGAGCGTAATATTATTCTTCTCGCTCGCATTCAACTCATCAATATACATATTGAAAGTCGTCGCATTCGGAGAAGCAAAGCTCATTAACAGGTCCGTAACGTCGCCACGGAATACACCGCTTGCGAAGTCGATATCGGCAATTCCACGGAAGTCGCTGTCATCGAGATTTGTTGCAAAGCCTCGACGTAGCTGCTTCTGAACCCACTGGAAGGTTTGTGCCAGTGTTCCATCATTTCCGAACATTCTCCAGTTCCAGTTATAGCTGATACCTTGCAAGGCTCTAACGAATCCGTTTTCACCACTCATAGTGGCAGTCGTATCCGCAGCATTGGTGGTAATGGTATTAGCCAACACCACTCGTACCGTATCATCAGGCGTGGTAGTGGTTGTAAATCCAGAGATAACGTAGGAAGCATCATTTGCAGAGTCTTCCGCATTGGCCACGTACAGGATTCCGCCAGTTACGTAGTTATCAGTGTAGAAGCTGCCGCCATCACGACGCTGAATCTGGTCAGGAGCACCCTGAGTAAACACTAGGCCAGAAGTCGCATCTGCACCAACATTGGTTGCAACCTCTCGCTTATACTGAGCATGCATACCTGGACGGTAAACTTCAAAGTTAACCGAGCCAGAAGGAGCCGCATCTGCGGGCCAAGGCTGATCGGTCGTATTAACCGTAATACCAGTTTCATTCAGCAGTGCCGTAACGTCGTACACTCCAACAAAGTCGTTAAGAGTATCAGTACCAGTAGCCAAGAGGCCAAGCTTATCGCCAACCGCAACGCCAGAGGTGCTAAACAGGGCCGTCGCACTCAACAGATTACCGGAGGTTGACCATGCCAAGCCGCCGAAGTTCTGAATCGTTCCGTCGGACAGTTCGTTATGACGACGACGCGACTCAACACCGAAGGTGATACTAACGCCAGTTTCGACATTAATATTCGGCTCTTGAAGTAGGGTCAGGGAGTTGGCATTTACATCAACAATCTCAAAGTGATCATTGTTAACACCACTATGCAGACCGCTCAGAATGATAACGTCTTTTACTTCGGCAATGCCTGTCATGGCAATAGAAGCAGAGGTGAAGACGAAAGTATTTTCCTGGGCCGTTCCAGTAGATGCCGCCGCAATCACGCCGTCTGTTCCGGTCGCATTGCTAAGCTGCGTTACATTTTGGTAAATCGCCGTTCCACCAGCCAACTGTCCGTCGGTAGCAGTAATAGCGGGATCGTCAATATGGGATACGGGGAATCTATTTACGATAGTTTCCAGGCTTGTAACACCAATATCGGAAATCTCGGATTCGGCGTAGGACTTGGTCTTTTTGCGAGCAAAAATCTTCAAGAAGGCACGGAAGTCTTCCGAAGCACCTACGTCACGAGTTTTAATAGCTTGGTTTACCGGACCAGTCAAAACAAAGTTCTGAGGGTCAGTGGCCGTACCAGAAGTCGAGTCTACCTGTTGGTAGTATACCTGTGTGTCTGCGTCCAAGCTACCCAGAGTAATAATACCTGCGTACTCTGTGATGGTAGCACCAGCACTATCCAGTGCGGCCCATCCACCAGTACGAATCAGGTTTCGTGTGTCATCATCACGCCAATCCCAGTCATTATGGCTCGCACCACCGATTTCAAACTGCTCTCGCGTAATAGACTCTAGCGGGAATACAAATTGAATCAGGTCTACGTGGCCAGCCCCTTGGGTTTTCCACTCTTCTTTAAGGAAAGAGTATACGGCCTGAAGGGTTGCTCCATCAACTACCGTTCCACCAACCGCAGCACTTACTGCATAGCCAACAGTACCTTCACCACTATTAAAAGCACTAGAAACCAGCAAGCCAGTCTCTGCAACTACTCCAGTGATGGTGTGATGGTTAATATCTTCGCCATTAACAATAGTTAGAATGTCGCCCGATGCAACACCTGAAGTAGCGAACAGGGCAGAGGTGTCTTGGAACTGTACGGGATATGCGAACAATCCCTGAGTTACCCCATTCTGCTCCCCGATTATCTCAAGAGATACTTTGGGAGAAGTGGAGTTAATGGGCTTAATACCGATAGTTTCATTGACATAATCAACCAATACTTGCAGTCGATCAAGATTGTCAGGGTCTGTAATAATTGCCATCTATTTATTCTCCGATTATTTTTCTGTGGGACACTCCCAATTCTTCTCGACGAGCTTCCATCTTCCGCTCATATCTAATGCAAACACCACAAGCTGAGCAAAAGATATCTCCCCTCGTAGTATCTATAAAGCATTTGTCCATAAAAGACACCGGACGGCCACATTTATCGTCTGAGCAGTCTTGAGTGTCTGGGTGGGGGCTAAAGGTTTCGATTAGCCCATATTCTACGTTATGTTTACTCACTGTTAAATACACCTTTTCTTACGGATTATCATAATTCCTGTCAAATATCTGGTCAATGCGTATTGACGCAGCCGCACTGGTTAATAAGTTCTCTTCTGATCTGAAATACTTGTAGTCAAGATGATGCACCACAATATCTATATTCTGATTGCCCGTAAAGTTGTAAGTATGCTCAAATGTACCGTCGCCCTCTGATTCAACCCCCGCAACCTGATTAGTGGTATTGCTATTAAACAACCTTACTTCTGACCCTACTACAATATCAGTTAGTGTAAGAGTAACACTATTTTCAATGGTTACTGTACTGTCCACATTTCCGCTATGTGCCGTAGCTGGATTAGAAAGATTAGTAGCCTGAATAACCAGATCGCCAGATGTCGCCAAACTAAAGTTGATATCAAAATCATTATTGGAGAACTGGAGGTTGTCGTAAGTGAAGGTTCCAGAAAACGGGTGTTCGATACCAGCACCACTGCCGTCCACATTAGTATTAGCCACAAAGTTAGAGTTCTTAATATCTATTCCGGTATGGTTCCATATAAATGAACCCTCTATACCCGTAGCATTCTGAAAGGTTGAATTCCTAATTACAATTCCAGTATCGCCCACAAATTGAGCCGAGCCATCAATGGTAGACCCGATAAATTCATGACCACTTTCGGCTGGCCAAGTAATAGCTTCATTAAAGCTACGAATAGAAGTACCGTACAATTGCAACTGCACATTTGGCTCGTCTTCAACAATAAGGGAAATCTTATAATCATCGTTCCCCAAAAAGGTCAAACCATTACGACCACGAGCAGTATCGCCATCGCCTACTTTAATTCCTAATTCGACTTCTGTTCCAGATGTAGTATTTCCAACAATATTAATCTGCTGAAAAGTATCTGGAATAGCATTGACATATTGTGTTACGCCAAACGTATCAATATATTGGGGGTTGTTAAAGCTAATAACCTTGTTAATATCGTCAAATACAGTACCACCAAGATTGCCTGTGCCAATTTCTAGATAGCCCTGCAACTGCAAAATTGTATCAGTTGCTTCAAGAGATTTGACTACACCGTATTGATTGGCGTCTGTACCTGCGTCTGCCGCAAGGAGATCGCCAAAGCCGTCTTCTTGAGTACCGCTTCCATAAATTCTTAGGCCAGAGCCAATATCAATAGCGTCAATAAGTGCGGCATCTGCACCACCCTTAGCGTTATTATCAGCAACAAAGAAAACTCCTATACCTCGAATAGAGGCTAAGCTAGACAGTGCAAATGTTCCACCAGAGGCAGTTGGGCGTAAACTAGGATCAACGACCATCTTCTGCCAACCACCAGGATAGTTCTCACCACCATAGAACGTCCAAATAGCCCATGAACTATCTATAGAGGCTGGAGCATTATCGGTCATAACAATGCCAAACCCTCCAAGTGCCCCTCCAGCAGCTGTACCTGTAGAGGTAGGAGCTAAAAGAGCATTTCCCCACACCCAAACAAGTTGATCCTCTTCAGCACCGCCAGAAGAAAAATCCCAACTTTGCACAGTATCGTCAAAATGCAAGGTGACAAAACGTGAGGCTGTGGGATAGTCTGTAGCAATAGCAGCAGACCCTTGCTTAAACAATGTGGCTACAGCTACACTGGGAGACTGTCCACCACCCGCGATCTTGGTTGCGGTATAGTCCGTAACTGCGTCGGCAACATCGGCTCGGGAGCCAATGAATTCTGTAGTCAGCGGAGTCGGCATTATGTAGTTGATCCATCAATTTGTAGTTGATAAAAACTATTCTGTGCAGCATCTCCAGCATTCAAGTCAAGCTGAAGCCATACGCCCAAGTAACCCAAGGGTTGCAAGTCTGTACCTGGAACTCCACTAGCACCACTTCCGTAAGGGCCAGTACCGGTCGGCACTGCAACTCTATTCGCAACGGACTGCGTTGAGGCCAGAGTATCCTCGGTAGCAAATGCCACCTTAGTATAAACACCAGTAACTACTTCAGTAATGGTAGCTCCCAGCAAGGCATTAACAGTATTGAGATTCATTAAGTAAATTTTTTCGTACAGTTCTTTATCACTGCCACCAGGAGCAGCCGCCGTAGCATCGTAAAACGGCCTTCTAAAGCCCGATTCATTAGCATAGATACTTCCGATGCCCGAATTGGTTAGATGATCTCTAAGGACGATTTCGCCGCTTGCGGCCTCATCATTTTGTACAATCAAGATACGCTCAAACGCCTGTGTACCAGAAACCAGGGTGGTTCCAAGCAGAGTAATATTATCGGTTACAACACTACCAGCGGTATTTCTACCCGTAATAGTCAGCGTACCCGAGTCACTCTCAGTGCCTGAGCCTTCCACTACGTCGGTAGCAATTATATCTGTAAATACTACACGGATACCACTATTGATAGCTCCACCGCTAGTATCTGTATCATTAACCGGCATGTCTTGGCTGGCATAGAGGACAATGTCACTATCTACAACACTCATATTCATATCTCCCAAGTATTATTATTTTCTATTATCCAGTTGGTTCTATAGTCGTTGGCAATCCAATCCGAAGCTCTAGGGATAAGTACCCAATTTAGTCTACTTATGAACTGGCCAAAAAGTCTGCGGGTAGCTAAGGGAATTTCCTCGCTCTCAGATAAATACACTAAAGCCTCTATAGGTATAGACTTTATAGTGGAAATAGCTACAGATGAACGAACCTCCACCGGAAGATCGTTGAAAACACTAACCGAGCCTAAACCCTCTGTAGGCAGATTATGGTCAATAGAGGCAAGTACCTGTAAAGTACTTAAAGGTAGGTTATTTTGACTTGCAATCCCCGCTAAAACCTCAATTGGCAATTGCTGGAGAGCTATAGAAGTAACAGACTCTAAAAGCTCTATTGGCAACGAATGATCAATGAAAACGCTACTTATATTATCAATATATGTCTGTAACGCATTGGTGAAGAGCCCCATATTATCTAAGGCAGACTTATGACCTAAAGAAAGCTGTGATAAATACTCTATAGGAATATTACTCAATACTCCTACCGATGTAGAGCCGTCGCTTTCAACTGGGATATCATGACTGGAAGATAACCCTTGCAGAAACTCTATTGCAGAATTTCTATTAAGTGAGGAAAGAGTTAATAGCTGCTCTATAGGAGGACCGATATTAGGAGCCAAGCTCTTCAAGTCCTCTACTGGCATATTCGTAGAAGGAGCTAGTCCCTGTAAAGATTCCAAGGGAAGATTACGTATCACCCCGACTATTAAAGCCCCTCTAATCTCAACCGGTATACTCTCATCTTGAGACAAAGACCCAAGGTTCTCAATTGGGCTTCCATTGTTATCGGCAATTGAAGTTAACAGTTCTACAGGCATCTGATCTAAAAGACTAATATCTAATAGATTTTCAACTGTCATATTATCCGACAATAGAAGCGAAGCTAGGTTTTCTATCGGGAGGTTAGTTGAAGGAGACAGCCCCTGCAAGTGTTCTAGGGCAGCAGTTTTATTTAAAGTAGATAGATCAGCTAAGTTTTCTATGGGAACACAACAATCTCGGATAACGTTGAAAAATTCCTCTGAGCCTATCACTTCAGTTGGTATGACGCCATTTTTAGATAGAGAAGCTAGAATTTCTTCGGGGGTGCTACCCAAAGCTTGTAGCCCCTGAAGGAACTCTATAGCCAACTGTTGTTTAATGCCAGCTAACGTTAGTAGGCTTTCAATATTAATATTATTACTGTTTGATAAAGAAGCTAAAATTTCCTCTGGAGTTGATCCCAATGCAGCAATACCCTGAAGCCCCTCTACAGACAACTCTCTAACAATCCCCGAAACGGCTAGCAGGTTTTCCTCTACCATATTCCTAATAAAGGCCAGCCGCAATAGTGTTTCAATAGGAATATTATGAATGGGTGATTGCTGACCCAGGCTCTCTACAGGATTATCATTATTGCCAGATAAGCCTAGAGTATTTTCTATTAATATATTTCGACTACCCGCAAAGGTTAGTAGCGTTTCTGTAGGTATATTGCTGTCTACACTTAGACTTAGTAAAGTCTCTACGGACATATTTCTAATGCTTTGTACAGCAGTTTCACCACCCGCTGCAACGTTCCCCGATTCAATAGCCAAATAAATAAATGGATAACTAATAGCAAAGTCATTTTCCTGAACCCTATGCGAAAACGATCCGCTAGTAAACTCGCTTAGCTGGCTACGGATAATGGAGCCGTCTGTCCATTCGGTATAGATAAAGTGATCTTCTTTATGGTGTCTATGCGTATCGGTGGTTCCAAGGTTATGTTGATTAGTATAGGCACAAGACTGTTCATTAACCCCACTAATGCCGCTGGCTCCAGCACCTATACAATTCAATACGCTACTAGCGTCTCTACCCGTAAGACCCATAACAGCACCAGGAGTCCAGGTAGAAGTAGTAACCGTGGTTAGTGTTCCTACGGTGGCATTTTCAGCGGAATGTCCGACCTGAACCTGATTGCCGAGCTTTAATGCTAATGCAAAATAACAAACCTCAAACGAAGGGCTTACTGTAGTCCAGTTAAGCTCATAACCACTAGAGCTAACGGCATGAACATTGGCAACTTCAAAGCTGGTATTAGTCCACAATACAGAATCAATTATTGTTGAACTCCAGTCAGCTTCTACGTCGCTAGTACCCACTGCGTCATTGGATGACATAGAGGTACATCTATCATTATTGCCATCAGAAAATCCAATAGAGAGAGGTACGGCGGCTCTTAACTGAGGATCACTAACGGTTGTAGCGGTAATTATATATATAAGGTCTGGTTCAAATCCCGCATTATAGTGTACCGTTTGAGTGCTTAAAGGTGATTGAATCAGCCTTACTTCTGCACCGCTTATAGCACCCGAATCTAAAGCTAAGACATTAACTAAGACTCCTGAACTCGGGGCGTTTTCCACGTTTAGGGTAAATCCATCCGAATCTACACTAACAATGGAAGCTTGGTAGCCTGTATCATCTACTAGCTCTTCTAGACCTAGAATGCAGTAGCGGCTGTCAGATGCAGCGTTTTCGATAGTGGCAACAACATTGTCTGTACCACGCCAAGCAATAGAACCTGCTCCGCTCGTTCCCGAGGCGACGGCAAATCCTATTCCTCCTTGCCAAGTAGATTGAGTAGTATTGCCGGTTGTTGCACCACAATGCCATAGAATACTAGCTCCAGGTGTAAAGCCGAAGCCGTCAACAACCTGAGTGCCAGTGCTATTGTTAAGAAGAAAGCTATCAAAATGTATTCCACCAGCGGGCATAGCGTTCCTATACAAAAAAAGCCGATGGCGACAATTGCCACCACCGGCTTAATGAATATATAAACTTCTGGCTTAGAAGGAGCCTAGAAGCACTCGGCGGTTATCCAGAGCCGCAAAGCCATGCTCTGCCCAACCGTACAAACCAGCCCGACGTTGACGATGAAGCGTGTCATCCTCAAAAATCTGGAGGCTGTTACGAACCGGCATTACAAAGCTGTCGTTCGAGCTAAGATCAAGACCCACTACGATCTGTTGATCGCCAGCAGGCAACGTGCCGCTAAGATCACTCTCGTAGAAAATCTGGTACTCTTGGTCTTCGCCAAGCTCATCAAGGTCATGAAGATTGACCTGGAAGATACGCACGAGCATTCCGCCATCCTGGGTGATAAGCTCACGACGAGTAACCTCGTCAACTTCATCAACACCCCAGTTACGGATATCTTCGATACCTTCAGGGCTCATGTAAAGGTCAGTCATCTGACCACGATTTACCGAGCTACCCGTGTTGCCACCGCCATTACGACGCATGGTAACTTTCATCAGCGACACAAGTCGCTTCGAGAACTGATCTGCTGCCGCATCGGGATCGTAAACCAAAATGTTACGATCAACGCCAGCCGAAACCAGTGTATGCCAACCGTCATCGTTCATCTTCTTGGTGAACTGGGCTCGCATTACGTCCATCGCACGACCAACAACGTCCCAACGGGCATCGCGGGCATACTTCAGGAGCCAATCAATCGAAGCACCAACGTCATACGTCGGAACCAAGACGTAGTCACCTTCAACGTGCCGCTCTGGAATACGACCATGAGCAGGAATCGTGTAGGCAACGTAATCTTTTTCATTACCGGGGGCAACGAAATCAAGCGGGAATTCGCTCGTAGCACCAGGAGCCAGAGGAATCGGCTCGAAGATACCGCCAAGGATATCTCCACTCATAACGCCCTTACGCAGGGGAGCTTCAAGGGCTTTCGCCAATTCCGCTACACCGGCCAAGGACTCTTCCTTCTTTTGGCTACCCGATTGACGAAGCAATTCCGTCATTTCAGGGGTATTTTTCAAAAAACTCATCTTGTATTCTCCTAACGAATATTAAGATTAAACTATGTTAATTTCTACCTTTGCGAAGCCATCGGCATCAAGAGTAGACAACCAACGACCAACTTTAGCACTGCCAGCTTGCTCGTTGCCACAGGTAAGTGTGCCATCGAGAGCAAAGTGAGCACCACTACCAATAACCGGCGTACCGGAAATTTGGTCGGTAACAACCGTGCCATGACGCAGCAGGGTGACTTTGCCACCGAGTTGCACTTCGTCTTTGTGTGCGTTGTACTGTTGACGGGTAAGGTCAATGTTTACAACGTCATTCAACAACAGACCAGCCGGTTCGTCTTCGTAAGCCGCAGCATCACGGACCAAAGCCGCCGAGTCATCCATAGCCGCACCCGAACCGCCGGTTCCGTGAACTAACATGATGCCACGCTCTGCTACTGCATCGCTCTTGAAATAGCTAATATCTGTCAGATGTTCTACGCGATCACCTTTTAAAGCCATTATAATTTCTCCTAGAAAGACTTATTTAGATTTAAGGACTACGTCTTCAACCCATTGGGACAGACCAGCACGAGCCGTCGATAGTTCGTCTTCTTCACTATCGTCGGTGCTAGCCATTGAAGTATCAGCATCAACGCTGTCCGACTCTACTACTTCAGACGAATCAGCCTCTTCCGAAGCCTCCGCATCTTCAACAACTTCGTCAGTATCAGCAGCAGCTTCATCAGCATGCTCTTCGTCGGCAACATCATCGGATGCAACAACGGGTTTCAGTTCCGAGACAGTCTGCACAATCGCATCGAACTGCTCGTCGTTAAGAGACTCAAAAGCTTCAAGCTTCGCGTCAGCTTCATCAGCAGACAATCCAGCCTCAACAAGAGAAGCGTGTCGCTTCTTCTTTTTCTCTTCTTTTCTCATCTTCTCAAAGTTGGCCTGAATCTCATTGAGTTCAGTGGCCGTGGTGGACAGGTCCGACTTCAGACCCTCTACCGTTGTATTAGCTTCAGTCAGTTTACCTTCGAGATCAGTCTTAGCTTCAGTTAGCTCGACAACGTCGGCTTCCAAGGCTACGATTTTATCTTCAAATTGGGAAACGTTTGCCGCCGCCAGCTTATTATTCAACTCTTTGTTTTCCTCTGTGAGGGTGGCAAGAGTTTCTTTAAGCTCTTTGATTTGATCATTTTGATCGCTCATCATAGACTCCTTATTGGTATTACACTCAAAAGAATTATCTTCTGTATCTGTATTTACACCATTTTCGTTTAAAAAGAGAGATTCGTCCTTCGAAACGTTGGCGAATGAAAAAATATGGTTCCTATCAAAGATAATACTATCTGGATTGGCTGGCTTGTCAACAAAGCCCTTGCCGCTAAAGGTAATATTTCTTAATACTCGCCCTATTTTGTGGCCTTGAAAAGTTCCCGTTCCACCATATGCACGTAGATGCTGTGAAAGGAACGCTGTATCTTCTGAACGAGCCAAAATATGGTTCTGTCCGTCAGGGGCTACTACTCCAAAGTCGAAACCATGAAAAATACATTCCATCGAAACAAACTTATTCCCATCGTCTATCGCCTGAATAAGCTCTGTGGCCCTAGCCTGAAGCTCGGGGTCTTGCCACTGCTTGTAAATTACTGAGGCGACCAAAAGATGGTACAGGTCAGGCAACTCTACCGGCTCGTCGTTTGCAGCAGCCTCAGTCTCTTCAGTCATAAGACTTAGGTCTGCGTTGATGGGCCAGCTAGAAGTGATACCACCAACAATTTGTTTTTCGTCATGCTCGATGTTTGTAGGCTTAAATCTAGGAGTGTTGCGAGCAGCCCACACTTCGTCTTTATCAAATACATCATCGTTTTTATTCCACACTGTAGAAACAAGGATGGAAAATACATGGTGAACGTCAGGATCGTCTACATTAGCCTCTGTCAATTCATCTATCAATGCCTGTGATGCAGTTGCCTTAGCTTCGTCACTCCACATTGGATCGTGACTGGCTACTGGGGCTGTAAAGGCGATAGAGGACTGGGATCGAATCTTGTGTTCAAGTCCCGCCTCTTTTTCTGCCGCATATACAGTTATGGGTTTAATGCTCATTAGTTACTCCGACTATTAACATAAAAAGATACTTTTAAGTCTCTTAGTTCATCCACACTGAACGAACGCTTATTTAGTAATGTTAGAGCTTCGTTAGTCCACCTCTCGAATTCACGATGAATTCCTGGGTTGGGCCTTTGTGAAGCTTCTGCTATATTAGCCTCTGTTATCTCGTCGTCTATATCTAAATTACACAAAATCTCAAATTTAAGCTTCTCTAACTGGTCAAACTGATCTCCGGTCAGGCTTCTAGCATCGCTTTTACCGAATGATGCAATAACTTGAGGATTGATAATAGACGTTATACTCTTCTGTGCTTCCTTGGCCCAAATCTCTACAGCGGCCTTGTTTTTAGGCGTAAATTGCCTTTCTTTACGAGGCTTAGAGTCTTGGCTATTCTTGGGTCTTCCTGGCTGGCCAGTATTGTCTTGCTCTGGCGGCTGACCAGTATTCACCTTTGTCTCCTTCATGTCCTGGCCCGACTTCTCACCCTTCTTCTTAGGCTGTAGTTCTAAGCCAACTTCAGAAGGGGCTACTACCTGTGTCTGCAAGGCGATCTTTTCCAAGGCATGATTTTGATCTACTTGATGATACGGGCTAACCTTCTCCATGTCCGACCTTTCTCTTTTCTTGTCCTCTCCAATAACTCGACGCTTCTCGATGGCAGGATTAGCCTTAACGTTTCTTTGTACAAACTCGTCGCTAATAATATTACGATCTGCCAGATTCATTAGTAAAGTAGTTACAGCAGTTGGATCGTCGAGATGCATGAAATCAAATTCAATCTGTGCGGGCAATCTGAAGCCCATAGCTTTTTGCACTAGCTTTAACTGTGTTGTCCAATGCTCAATAAGAATACCTCTGACGTAGTTTAGACGCTCTGTCAAGGTTTTCAAAGAAATGAAATTATTGGTGGTTCCAGAAGCCCCAAAGGTTCCAGTCAGTGTCGGGGGGATTCCTAAAGTAGCATAGATAGCCATTAAAGTTGGGCGATATTTCTCTTCACCTAGAAACTGTTGTACATCACTACTGGTTTCAATAAGTTCAATATCTGGCCCCCATATGACATCAATAGTCCCGCCACCAACATTTGCACCTAGCATATTGGCAAGGGTGGAGGAGGCTGTGGGCGTAGGTGCTAACTTGTGTTCTAGTGAACCGATCTTCCATACTCTAATCTTGGAGATCGCACCATCAAGAGCGGCCTTGTCTGCCAACTGCAATCTTTGGTAGAGATTGAGGGATTCAAAAGCAGAATAGGTCATGGGGTCAGCCCAACTCTGCCAATCGTCTTTTTTATAATGATACAAATAAGTCTTGTCGGGGGGAAGCATCAAGTCTTGCTGACTTTGTACAGCACGAATAATATCGGGCGAAACATCTTCCAGGGCTCTGCGGCTAGCTTCGTCATGGGCATTGAGTAGTCGCTGAACCTCTTTCTGAATATGAAAGGGGATACGCAGCAAGAGAGATTTGTTTTTAGACAGGGTATTAAGCGTTCCACCTATCGGCTCTATCAATAGGGGGTCTAGAAATGTATATTTCCAAGGCAGTTCATTCTTTTGGAAAGTAGAGGAAGTGTCTAACCGAATGTCTGCGGCCCCGGCGGATTTTTGCATTTCCAAGCGTTTTTGCTTATTGATCTTAGCCGTGAACATGCGGATAGGGACGTTCGCTTCTCTGAAGAGAAGATGCGATAGTCGTTCCGATACACGCTTACCTTCTACTTGAAAGAACCAGTCATTTAGAAAGCTTTCAATTCGAGGGCTAGGATGTGCAATCCTGATACCCTGACATGCAAAATCTCCCATTAGGTCGATTGCATTATGAATGATACCAATGCGACGATAAACAAATCGAGCATAAGCAATAATATCTTTAGGCTTTACCGGAGCCTCTTGACCAGGACGGAACCAGTCAAAATCCCTACCCCTTAGTCCAGGCCGTCCATCTGCATAGGAGGTTACGCCTGAAAAGTCCCTACGTGTATTAGCAACGCTGTGGCTAGCCTCTTCCATCGCTTCAGCATATGTTCTAAATGCTTGGTCTGGATTATCTTCCCAAGTGATATATGCTGGGCCGCTAAGTTCTAGTTTCCTATCGTTTTCACTTTTAGGATATCTTTGCTTACTCATTTATAAAAGTCCAGTAAGAGGAGTAGGGATTGTAATACCTATTGATTGTTACACCAATGCCTATTATTTTCGCTTGATAACTCGGACAGCAGAAGGGGAGTAGCCTTGCCACCCCTGGCCCGAATACATACCCTTATTTGGATCATGCCCCTTGCCGCCAGGAACAGTAGCGATACGCCCCACGCTTCTATAGGCTGGAGGGGTAATTTCTCTCTCCATAGACCTAGCTATCATATTGGCAATGATTAGGGCACTATATCTATCTTTCCGCATACGCCCTTTCTTGCCGGTCTTGAGCTTAATCTCTGGAGTGTCGAAGCGTTCTCTGCCTGTAGCTGTTCTGCTGACCGTAATAGTGGATAGCTCTGTTTTTAGCTCTTCTATCTCTAATACAGCATCTTCCAGAGTGTCATATAGTTTTAATGCTGCGTTGTCGCCCAGCTTGTCTTTCATGTCTGCAAACTGCCGCTTGTCATGTTCCGAAACTAAGGATAGCGTGATATTGTCGAACTGCGGGAATAGGGCCACCCTATCTTCCATGTCTTTTCTTAGACCATGATTAGATTGTGAAGTCCAGACAGCATTAGCAAACTGAATAAACTCTAAGATATGATCTCCGTCTAGCATGTCCGTATCCTTCTCTTTCTTCTCATCAATCGTAGGAAGGATCGGTCTTTCCCCAGGCATCATTTTATCTTTGTCTCGTAAGCCTTCAGCAATGGCGTAACCACCACCCTGAGAGTCTATGCCTATCGACACGCAGGGAAACAGTCTATATAGATCACGTATTTTTCTGACACAGAAACTATAATAATCGTCTATCTCTGTCAAGCCTAATTTCTTACGCTGCTGGAAGTCTTTCTTGCTAGTAGTCCAAGAGTAGACTATCCTGTGATGCTCTGCTCTGAGTTCAATTACTATGATGGCAAAATTATCGTTCTCGGAAGCAGGATCAATACCAAAAACATACCTGCCGTTGGCAGTCCCTCTAGTCATAACATTGAACGGGGTTTCACACCATGCTGGCCATCCAGGTTTTGCGATCTGTTTTTCGTTGGCTGTACAGCCTTCGATAAGAGTTCTTTTATAGAACCCCTGAGAGTCTTTAGCAAAGACCGCCCCATACTCCATCATATAGATGCCGCTATGCATAGTCGCACGAGAACGTGATACCTGCTGGTCGTCCATGAAGCCTTCGGGGATTAGCTCATAGGGCATCCTGATTATACTAAACTGCCCTCGGTCTAGCTTCTGCATATACTCTGGAACATTACCCTCTTCCTCTTCACCCTCTTCTACAGTCTTATACTTAATCATCTTCTTATATATTTTCCAGTAGTCAGCAAAAGGTTCAAAGTCATAACCCGCCGTACCAGAAAGAATAGATTGGTTCTGATGCCGCTCTTTATATACTTCTTCGTGACCCTCTGTCCACTCATCGTCCTCTTGCATCGCTTTACGCTTAGCTGCTTCCTTTACATTATCCACTGGCTCTTTAGCAACCGCCGCAAAACCGGCCACAACAGTCTCGTAGATTTCAACGGGGATGGAGTTAAATTCGTCAGCGATAATGGTATGGGCACGTAAACCTCTAATCTTGCTACCATCACCAAGCGGAACCGCAATTGTCCAGCTATCATTAACCTTCAATGTGCAACGGTCAACGTCTCTGCGAGGGCCGCTGTTATCACTGCACAGGCTTCTAAACAGGGGGGCATTTTTCCATAGCACATCCATGTACTCAAAGATAACCTTAGACTGTCTAAAAGCCGCACCAACAACAACGATCTTAGAACCTGGAACTAACAGGCATCGCAGCATCGCGTATACGGCTAACAGATAAGACTTACCAAAACCACGAGATGCGATATACATAGGAAAAGCCTTAGTCCATAATTCTTGTAGAATTACACACTGTTCTGGCAATAGGTCTACGCCTAAGATATGCTTGACCGTCCAATGGATATACTTAGGGTTACGCATAATGCGTAGAATGTGAAGATGATAATTCTCTTTTTCCCAGTCACCGAGATCGTGCAATGGGTTTTGTATCTTTGCTGCTTTTAAGTCTTCACCAGATACTCTTAAATAAGCATGCTCGTAATCATCAACGTTGTACATATATTTCATATGCTTCTCTCATGATCTTATAAGCTTCTTGCTCGGCCTTTAATTTGTCGCCACAAAAGATAATCTTGATACCGTAGTCTTCAGCCGTGTGCAAAACCTTCCTGATATACTTAACAGCAATGCGAGGCTTACCGTTGGCCCAGCACATTCTTTTGCGTACAGCAGGAGGGACTTTGGCAGAATGAGGATATCGTTCTATATCTTCCTCGTTAAACTCAAAGATAATATAGGAGTGAGGTATTTCTGACAGCCTCTTCATGCAATCGCCCCAGCGTTTCTCTACGCAGTTGCGAGCAAACTCCTGTATCGTTTCTTTTCGCTCTATAGCTAAAAAATCCTCCAAACCTTGGAGGCTATAGTCGCCGGTGTCTAGTTTCTCAATAAGAGTACCAGCACAATGGCTATCCTCGTCAAAGGACCAGCCATGTGCCAGTTGCTCTCTTGAGTCTCTAATAACAGTGAACTTACTTGGTTCCATTTGGATAAAAATCCAAGGTTGCCTTATCTGAGTCCAGCTTGTGTTCAAGCGTGGGATAAGCCTTGGCATCCTTAGTGAAGGCACGAATAGTCGAGGGGGTATTCTCCAGATTGATATCGTAGATTTCTTCCAACGACGGTACTTTGGCACTAGGGTCTAGCAACCACTGAACCTCGAAGCGTTCGGCCCAGTTGTAGATACGACGAGCGGGAACGATAAAGTTAAAAGTCTCGCCAGCACCACGAACCAACATACCCATATACTTGCCATCTTTGGTGAAGACACCACCACCCGACGAGCCAGGAAAAGCTGGGCATGAGGTCTGGTCAAACAGCGTACCAGCCCCATTACCCAACTGAAGGAGACGGCCCGTTTGAGAAACGTTGCCGGTTGTCATCGAGTTAGAACCAGCCTGACCCAAAAGCGATCCAACATGGATAAGCTCAGTGCCGACATTGCATACTGCATCATTGTAAAAGGTGGCGTTCGCCGTGGTGAATCCAGGCTTACGAACCAAGAGAAGTGCGAGGTCGTGTCCGTGAGTAGCATCCGAATACAGAATGACTTTGCAGTCCATAACGTGTTCGCCAACCTTGCGACCATTGACTTGATCTTCCTTCAAGATTTGTACATCTCGGAATTCGACCAAAATCTTCGGAGTTCCGTTCGGACCAATAATGGTACGAGTAGAGCGAAGGTCTTCAATAACATGGGCGGCAGTAAGGACAAAGTTCATAGAAACTGTCTTGCCGTCCGTGTCAACAACATCTCGGGTAATGAGAACGCCAGAGCCTTGCGAACCGCCCGCACGAATGGTGACACTAACATCCTGCAACAGTTTCGCTACGTCGTTTGCAATGGCAACATTCGCCAGCATAGCAACGGTAGTCATGGCCAGGAACGCATGTGTAGAAAAACGCTTCATTATCTTTTCTCCTTCTTTTTTTTAAGCTCACTTCTTCCGATTTTTTTTGAGCTTTCTAATCATTTGACACTCTAATAATTTTAAGAAGAAAACCTCGTAGTCAACTTCCTTCCCCTTAACAAAAGCATGGTGACGCTTACAAAGCGTGATCCCATTTGCCAGCACAAAACGTAAGGCGGGGTATTTTGCCCAGGTTTTAATATGATGGACTTCCAAGCTGTTCTTATTGCGGCAGCCACAATTGGGCCACTGACACCTCTTTCCATCTCTTTTTTTAACGTCCTCCCTCCATTTAATGTAGATTGGACTCCGATGTCCTCTGCTGTCGTACTTTGGTTTGTTACTAAAACGTTTAGGTCTTGGATATCTCTTTTTTCGTGGCATCAATGTCGCTCCGAACCATCCGATGAACCAATTGGTCAAATGAAATCTCAGGTGTCCAGTGTAATTTGTTTTCTGCCTTAGTAGGACGACCACACAAGTATTCCACCTCTGCCGGTCTATAGTATTTAGGATCAATAACAACATACGGCTCAAAGTCATCAATACCGATCTCCTTAAACGCCCTCTCCAAAAACTGGCGAACGTTGTAGGTGTGTCCGGTAGCAATTACATAGTCATCTGCCTCTTCCTGCTGCAACATGAGCCACATTGCTTTTACATAGTCCTCCGCATGCCCCCAATCTCGATATGCCTCAAGATTGCCCAAGCGTAACTTGGGGAAAGAAATAGGCTTATCATAGTTTGTGGTAACAACATTGTCTCCATCAAACTTTAGCCCACAGAAGTTATATCGTTTCTTCCAGTGGTGGAAATTAGCGATCCACTTCGTAATCTTCCTCGTGACAAACTTCTCTCCACGACGCTCGCTCTCATGGTTAAAGAGAATGCCGCAAGATGCATGCAGACCGTAACCATCTCTATAAATCCTAACCAAGTCGTGTGCCGCCAGCTTAGCACAGGCATAAGGCGACTGTGGCATGAAAGGCGTATTCTCGTCTTGATACTTTTCAGATGTCCTGCCGTCATACAGGTCAGGTAGCTCTGTAAAATTCTTCCCAAACAGTTCGCTAGTGGAAGCCTGATAGAACTTAATTGATTTGTCGTACCGATTAATAGCCTCTAGGAAATTAAGTGGCCCCTTGGCATTCACATCGAAAGTATATAGCGGCTGTTCAAAGGAGGTAGCTACATGCGACTGTGCCGCAAGATTATAGACCTCGTCGAAGTTACCCTTTTCAATGATCGAGTATACCGAAAGAGTGTCACACACCTCGCCCTCAACCAAGGTCACGCGAGGATTATCAATCAAGTGATTCAGTCTTGTCAGATTAGAAACACTACTCCTACGAACCAATCCGACTACCTCATAGCCCTTTTCCAACAAAAGCTCTGCTAGATAAGACCCGTCTTGACCAGTCACGCCCGTAATCAACGCCCTCTTAGCCATCTATTGTTTCCTTATTGTATTCGATCTATTCAGACGGTACTGGCGTCTGATCGGGTAGTTCGGGTAAGAACAACTGTTGCTGTTCACTCAATAGTAGTATAGTCCATAAAAGTATCCTTTGTCCCAGATCGGGGGTAATATATTCCTCCACAAAGGTCTTGCCCCTGCCCGCAATAGCCAATTGCTCGTCTGGACTATGCACAAGGTACTCAAATACCTCGTCTAAGTCCTCTAAATTGATCTCTAAGCAATGTTTATTAAAATCAAGAAGAGGATAGTACCATTCTTTGAACGCGAAGTCTGGGTTACGTATTTTGATCGGTACGGAGTTAGAGCCAAGCTGCCACGGGAGCCTCGCCCACGCACAAACATGGCCGTCCACACAAATCTGGTACTTGCGGTGCAACTGATCCTTGATCTCTACATTATCATACTGAGTAGTAAATATCTCTGGGTCAGCAAGTGCGGGGAACAACTCTATGGCCTTTGCATGCACTTCCTTAAAGCTCTCTCCAAAATCCTTCGGTGCAATTAGTTTGGAATACAACTGCGGGTGTTCAGCAGCTAAGGCAGCAATTTGCAAACGCTGATTATGTTCCATACCCTTACCATTCCACTCAACATTTGTAAACGATCCCACAAAGCACATCTCGTCCCTCTTCTCAAGCAAGGGATAGTCATACATCGCCACATGCTCTAGCTCGGCGTATCCCACCAGATTATTAACAGAAGGAATCAAGATATTATTAGAATTAGGTGACTTGCAGAAAGTCAGGGAAGGAATCCGCTGCCGAGGGGCAGTGGACATATCTGAGAAGCTAAAAGGCACGATCACATCCATATCTTCCATGATAGCCGAGTACTTATTGTACAACTCAGCCATGAAGTGGGCGATGGCCGTGCAACGCACATTAATAAGCTTGCTCTTCTGAAAGCCTTCCAGGTTCGTTAGGTTCGCCATCTTATTGCCCTGGAATCGGCAAATGATTTCCGATGGCCCACTCTTGAAGTTGTCTTGGATATAGTAGGGTGATAGGCCATGAAATGACTCAACCTCGCGGCGGACCAATTGATCTACCATAGGAGGAATCTCTAGGATTTCCCGTTTCTTCTCAAGGGGTATCCTGTCAAAGATTTTAAATGTCTCATTCTTCATCCTTTAGTGTCTCCTGATTTAATACCGGCTGGTCTACTATGCCATCTTCGTATTCATGATACTCTGCGAGGCGTTCGCGGGCCTTATCGGTTGCTACCCTGTGGACTTCCATATCAAAGCCTTCTTTGTCCTTGACATGCATTTCATCTAGCTGACGCATCCATAAAAGAAAATTAGTATTGGCATCCTCGGAGATACGCTTGCGTTGCTCACGAGTACCTTTCAAGTCTTTCAACAGACGCTCTTTCTTCGTAAGAAGCTTTTCGTGCTCATTTATATAGGAGGACTTGCTGCCAATCATAGCACCCAGTTGCCCCTGGAACATGGCTAGAGCCTGAGTGTCTTGCATGTCGGGGTGCTTTTCCATTTCGGCATCAATCATCTTCTCAATCTGCTGGATATTGCCGATGATCTCCTGGCGGTCTTTCATCGAGCGATTAATGAGAATCTCTGTACGTGCTACCTCTACTATCTGCATCTCTTCGGTATGGACTACATCTTCATTGAATTGCTTGAAATAGTCGATCCACATATGTTCAAAGAAGGTAATCTCTCCATCATCAAACTGTTTGAGAAGTTCTTGAAAATAGTAACGGTTTCGTAAAGTAGATAAAAGGTGTTCCTGATCGGTGAGGTCGCGAGCCTTTAGGTTTTTTTGATCTATGTACCTCTTGATGGGCTCTACATTGCGATTTAGATGGCGGGCAATGGACGAAAGGGGAGAATCGAAGCAGTTCTGCTCGATGTAGGCCATTTCACCTTTAGATAGCTTGCCGCGTTTTTTAGGGCTCGATGCCATAGTCTGCTAATATTTCTATAATTTTGGCGAGGATGTTCTCGCGTTTTTGTTTCGGTAACTTTAACTTGTTAGAGAAGCGTATCCAGTCCTCTCTCATAGTAATGGGAATGTTATTATCAATTAAATTAAATAACTCTTTGGAGAGGACTTCATCTTCTATCGAGTGTTCCTTCTGGACTGCATCGCTGAGCATCTTTGTAGACATAAGGTTTCGCTTCGTCTCGTTACGACGCTCTGCTTTAGCGTAGAGTTCACAATCCAGCATATTGTCATATTTAGTACACTCGAAATTAACCCAAGCATTAAAAGGGCAGTGATCGCAGGGTTTATCAGGTCGAGCATAGTTGTTCCTTTTAAAGTTATATAGACGATTGCGTACATGCACCCAGAGGAAATTTTCTAGGGGGCGTATCCCATCGTAGTTTTCCAGACCTTGCCATGCGAAGAGTGCGGCCTCTTGCTTCATATCCTCCAGTTCGTGGTATCCAAATTTGAATGTGGATGCTAGCTTGTTGGAGATACGCGAGATTATCTGGAGAACTTCTTCTTCAGTATAACCTTTAGGAATCTTCATCTGTGAGCTTGGCCTTATTGATAGTTTTCAGCAAGTCTGCAATAATATGATCCTTCTCTTCAACCTCTGCCTTGGCACGAGCTAGTTCGGCTGTAACTTCGGCATGAAGTTCGTCAGACTCTTTTACAATCAGGTTTGAGCCGGTAATCTTATGATTAGACATTTTTGTCCTCCAAATGTTGTGTCTGCTACTATAATAGTATATACTTAGGAGCACAACTTTTTCTAGGAGAGTCAAAAAGTGAATATTAAATGGTCAGACGCAGAAAAGAACTTTGTAAGAACCAACGCTCATACTATGAAGGATGGTGACATTGCTTCTCAATTGAGCGAATCTAGTGGGCGAACGATTACTCTACAAAGTGTCCGTAAGATGCGACAAAAATTAGGCATCAAAAAGCTTGCTGGTCGCGGCATCTGTGGTGTAGTATCTCCATGTACGAGTACAGTTGATATCGGAGATTCTAACAGTGACAGCTGCATCCATCAGTTGGCAAATACGTAAAATACAGCGTGGCTTACGAGTAGTCTACCACTTCAATAAGCTTTACGCCCACATTGAAGAAGAGGAAATGGAGGGGTGGCGTTGTAGACAAATCTACAAAATCAAGGAACTGAAGGATGAGCTAGAACATCTTACAGGCTCTCGCATGCCTGAAGGCCCAATGTGGCCCCTCTAGCGAGCATAAAATCTTGGGCGGGGAAGAGGATAAAGTAGAAGGAAGGCTAATACTATGAGTCGTACCTATTCTCGTCGGAACTCATTAGACGAAGCTCAAGTTCGGATTTTAATCTCGGAGTATTCTACGACGAGTAATAAGGCACTCTGCCACAAGTTCCGAATTTCAAAGACTCAGCTTACCCGAATTGTCAGGCAGTATGGCCTGAAATCTAAGAATATCGTGCCGATTCTTGGCACTAAGAGGGAAATTGAAGAGTTTGATGGAGTTTGTGGAGTTTATGCAGTGGTAATTGTTAATGAGGGACGCTGCCTCCTTGGCGGGGCCAAGGATATAGGTGTTGCCTTGCGGAAAGGTGGTTGGCTGGAACCGGAAGTATGGTATTCACTCGTAGAGAGAGTGGATGATGAGAAGGAATTAAAAGAAAGAGTAAACGATTACCTACTGCGGTTTGATTCAAGTGTCATGTCT
>Ga0208315_1000187_pt1 | contig 59739 bp, 65 predicted proteins | sample MalvireepMed_215_FD_184239 | JGI IMG/M metagenome (GOLD analysis project Ga0208315, IMG submission 184239) | Marine viral communities from the Global Malaspina Expedition - Malaspina viral metaG DeepMed_215 (SPAdes) (version 2) | ecosystem: Environmental > Aquatic > Marine > Oceanic | place...
AAGGTAAAGAGAGCCACCCACGCTTAAGCCTTCTGGCAGTTCGGTGATGCCAGTGCCGTGAAGGTAAAGAGAGCCACCCACGCTTAAGCCTTCTGGCAGTTCGGTGATGCCCGTGCCTTCAAGGTCAAGAGAGCCACCCACGCTTAAGCCTTCTGGCAGTTCGGTGATGCCAGTGCCTTCAAGGTCAAGAGAGCCACCCACGCTTAAGCCTTTGAGCAACTGCCCATGTTTCAAGCCTAATTCTTCACACAGTATTTTTTGATTTTCGATATTCATATAAACCTCGTTTAAAAGAGCTGCGCCCGCGGGCGCTTGGCTCAGGTCGGAGTTAAAATTAAGCGGCTAGGGCTTTGTTTAGGCGCTGCTCTAAATCTTTTATAAGAACGTCCTGATCTTCGATATGACATTCAGCTGCGTCTAGCTGGTTACAAATACGGTCTAGCTCGTCGCTGTTTGCGCGGTCTGCATCGCTTGGCCATACATCAAGTGGTGTGTAGCCTGTAGGGGCGCTAATGCTTTCAAGCACTGGCGATTTGAACGACTCACCTAATAGCGGTTCGTTTTGTCCTAGCATGCGGTTAACGTCGGTTAGCGCTTCATGCTCTTGTTGCTCAACCGGTGCTTGCTCAACTTCAATAGCTTGATGCTCTGCGTTGCGCTGTGCGTTTAAGTCGGCTTGCGCTGCTTGTAGTTGTGCATCAATTTCGGCTTGTGCGTTAGCTTGGCGTTGTTGCTCAAGCTCTGCCTGCTCTTGTTCGTATTGGGCTATACGGCCATTTATTAGGTGCGTAAACTGCTCTTTATCTGCAAGCAAGTGTTGCTGTATATCGTTAAATAAAAACTGATAATTATGCGCAAGCTCATTAAGCGTGCTTATATTCATTCGCATGTGCTGAGCGGTAGATGAAAGGTTTATTTTTTCATTGGCTACCGCTGTATCTATGGCGTTGCTGATTGACTCTAGCGTGCGCTTGCCTTTTATTTCGCTTTTAAGGTCAAGTGTTGATGGTGGCAGTTTGAACGGCGCAAGCTCTGCGTTAAGCTCATTAATATGCGACGCAAGCGACGCAGAGCCCTCTGCTATGGCATCGGCTTTAAGCTCTTCTTTTCGGCTTTTGACTTGTTTGTCAGTGGCTAATCGCGCTTGACGCAACTGCTCTTTTATAAAGTTTAAATCCTTAACAAATGCGTCAATATCCTGCACCTCACCAAGAACGGCACTGGACATAGCTTCTAGCTTTGTTTCAGCATTTTTAAATACTTTCACCATGCTTTCAGCGTTTGCAAAGTCTTGATCTGATTCAAGTCTCTTTTGTGATTGCTCAACTAGGCTTTCGGCTGCGGCTTTGTATTCGCTTAGATTGCTAGTGAGTGTTAAGCCGTTCATTTTGTATGCTATTGCAGGCAGCTCACGTATTGGTTGCGCTTCAACCTTTTGCTTTTCCTCTTCTTCAACGTAGTTGCTTAAATCATTTGCAAATTGATGCCACCCAGCAATTACTTTTTCACGGCGCTCCGGCACTGACTCATACCAGCAATGCAACGCTGTTTCTTCTGTGCCTTGAGAAGCCATAAATAAAGTGCGCTCTGCGCCTGAGACTAATAATTGATGCTCAAGCTGAGGCCAGTATTCATCTGGCATTTCATTGTTAGGTATTGCATCGCTTAGCAGTTTATTAAGCGTTTTATGTTCCCATGCCTGATCCTCAAGCATGGTGATGCCATCGAATGATGCTAAGAGTGGTAAACCGTCAATTTCTTGCGAACCTGTTGCTGGAAAAAGCTCGTCACTAACAATACTTTCGGCAATAGGGCGTGCCATTGCTTCATACTCATGGCCCGCTGCAAAGATCTTTTCCTGCTGTGCTGTCACTTCTGGCACTTCACCGGTGGCCTTTTCTTTTAACAATTGGTTGCGGCTTTTGTATTTACTAAGCCCTAGCATTGCGGTTGCTTCGCTTGCCGTAAAATGTGCACTGCGCACTTTATGCCACTCTGCTGAACCTTGTACTAAGTTTAAAATTCTCATTATGCTGCTCCTTTCACTTGCACTGAGTGAATAGTGTTGATTTGCTCTTCGGTTAGTTTTGCTTTTGATTGAACCTTGCCGATAACTTGATCTGCGCTCATTTTTCCTGACTCAATGGCTTGCTCCCACTTAGGAAAGTTCGCGTTAAAATGCTCGCTAGGGTAGTAATCTAGTTGCGCTGGCTTATTGGCTGGGTTTACTTCTTTTTCAGTCACGATTGCGCCGGAGTCTTTAAAGCGCTCAGCTTCATCTGGATCAATAATTCCTGAAATGCCAAACGCATAACGGCCCGCTTGAATGGTTGCTTTATGGCGCAGCATGCGGGCAGGCCACTGTTTCCAAGTATCGGTAGTGCGTTTGCACTCTTCCATGTACTCGGTCACCTCAATAGGGTGCTGGCAATTCTTTTTAAATATGCGGCACGTAACAGCAATAAGATTTGCGCCGTCTCTAATGTCGTTAAACACCATGCCGTCAAAATCGTGATGGCTATTTATGATGCGCAACCAACCATCTATAGAAACAATTGGCTGTATCCCTCCTCCTTTAGCTGGAAAGGCGTAAATTTCTTTAACAAGTGGGTTAAGGCTATATTCGTTAGCCACCGCAATGAACGATGCAAATTGCTCTCGCGTTACTGGCTTTCCAGAAGGCATAACCGTGTTTAATATTACGTTTTCAACTTCTTGCTCATCCATTGATAAGCGAGTTGCTAACTGCGTTAATGCTTTACTCATAATTCAACTCCGATTGATGGTTTTAGGTAGCGTCTTAGCTCGCTAATTTGATATTTTGGCCAAATAGCTTGTCTTGCTTTTTGTAGTGAAGAACTTGATCGAGTGTGTGTTTAAGTTGCGCTTCTGCGTCATCGTCAGTTAGCGTGATCATGAATGATTCAGCTGATACGCCATTGATATACACATACACGTTAATAAACGGCTCTTGCGCGTTGGTGACTACGTTTACCGCAACATTCTCGCGGAAGTTGAATGATTCAATTGCCAGTGCTGCAACTAGCCCTTTTATTTCTAGTGTGACCGCTGGGTGTGTTTTAGTGTTTATAGTCATTTTATTTAGTCTACTTTTGGAAACTTTAGAATTAGTTTACACAAGGAAACATGAAAAGCAAATAAAAAGTTTCTAAAAGTGTACTTTTTATTTTTATTTAAGATGACAAAAGCGCTAGCCGTGCCTGTTTCAGCTTGATAAATATCTTGTAGCGTTTATTATTTAGGTTGGAAATAAATCAGAAAAGGGATGCAATTATGTTTTTAAAATCGTTAACGGTAGTGGTGTCGATAGCGTTTACAGCTGCGGTTTCAGCTCAATGTACAACTGTGGGCGATACAACTTACTGCTATGACTATGATAGCGGCAATAGTTATTCTACGTCCGATTATGGAACGTCATCAGTTACTAGTGGCTACAATAGCAATACAGGTACAGTGTGGGGGAGTAGCACGTTTAGAAGCGGCAATACAAGCCAAACACTTGGCTCTAGTAGCAAAGGTGCTTACTGGAACTCGAGCACTTACGATTTAGGTGATACTAGCCAGACATTAGGGTCTAGCAGTAATGGTAGCACGTGGAACAGCTTTACCGACTCTTCTGGCAATACGACGTATGACTCGTACGATGCAGAAACTGGAAAGGTTAAAACGGTTATTTGCGATTCGCTAGGAAACTGTTATTAAAAACATTAAAAGTTTATCGTGGCTTGTTAAATGCAAGCTTGACTTAAGCCGCCCACCACTAAATAATATTAGCTTAACAGTTAATTGAATGCGCTCAGTGGCCTGTTAAAAAACACCAAGCTTGCAAGGCTTGGTTGGAACGCTAGGGATGCCACTCAGCTTTAGATTTAAACTGAGCCCTTCAAGCTTCCTAAACCTTACTACCGATAGCCGCAAACCTATCAGTAGTTTCAAGATAGCCCCGAAAGGGGCTTTTTTGATTGTTTACTTAAAAACCGGGCAAATTTAAATAATATTATTTTTCGATTGGCTCTATTAAGAATTTCCCTAACGGAGTAAGTTCAGCGTCCTTACCTTCTGGTAAAACTCCCTTCCTATTATCCCACGAAGTTTTAGTAAATAATTCCAATGGCGTAAAGGCTGACATCGGCGCCATTTTAATCATTTCTTGATTAGCCTCTTTAAAGGTCTCTTTAAATTTATGCGCTTTCTCTAGATCAGTGCCTTTAAAGCTCGAATGTGCCGAGAGAAACTGACAGTAAAGTGTCTCTTCTTTTCCTAAATTGAATTCAACTTCAGCTAAAGATTGCGAGAAAACCTTTTTCTCTTCTGCCCATGAGTTATAATATCCAGTCTCCTGTTGAATATATTTTCCCATCTCGCAGTCTATACGAGCCCGGCGATAGGATGTAATGCCTACATACTCCTTAGGGGTAATAATTCTTGAGTGAGTATCGATAAAAATGACATTTCCAAACATTCTTAATGAGGAAAGATCAATCATGTCAATTTTTTCTTGGGAAACCCCGGTCACAGCAAGCTCCATATTAAGCGGCTGCCCTAACAGGTGCATTCTATAGGCATCAGCATCTTCAGCGTGTGACGCAGAGCAAAAAAAACATGACGAAATTATTGCCAATAGACTTTTCATATGCACATTTACCATAAGAAGGTTCCTTTTAAAAATCTTGTATTACCTGTTTTACTACGCCAATAATTGTACAGTTTCCGTTTATTGACATGGTTGGATAGCTATTATTAAACGGTTTTAGGTATTTAGTTCCGCCGTCTATAACTAGCTGCTTTAGTGTGGCTTCGTCATTCTCTTCTAATCGTGCTACAACCACTTTGCCATGCTCTGCCTGCATATTTGGATCGACTATTATTACAGAGCCTTCGGGGATTGATTTGCCGCCCGTAAAGCTGGTCATACTGTCGCCTTTTACTCGGAGTGCAAATGATTCATCGCTCACGTTAGCGGTATGCTGATAAAATGTGGTGTCGGTTTGGCGCAAGCTTTCCATATCTATTTCTTTCCATTTACCCGCTTGCACCCAAGATATTAACGGTGCTTGCCCTCTCAGGTCAGGCCCTAACTCTAGTTCAATATTTTTATCTGGTGAGCCTTTGCCCTCCATTAACCATGCTAAGTTACAGCGTAAAAGCTTAGCCAATTTGACAGCGTTCGCACCGCCTGGCTCAGTTAACCCATTTATCCATTTGCTTGCAGTACTTTTAGAAATTCCAATCCTTCGCACCATATCTGCCGGCTTAATTCCGGACTTTTCCATTTGTAATGCTAAACGTTGCTCAAAAGACATAGAACACACCATAAGTTTATATAGGGAAACATTGTATTATTTAATTGGTTTCCATAGGTTGACATATTTAAGGGTTTGCTAGTACACTTTTGGAAACCTTTTAAGGAGTCGTTATGAGAACTGTTAACGCTATTAAATTCTATGGAAGCAGGAAAGAGCTAGGTGAAGCCTTTCGATTTCCAGTCAACAAATCGACCATTAGTAAGTGGGCTTCGATAGGTCACTTACCTTACGCCCGTGCGCTAGAGCTTGAAATGGAAACTAAAGGGAAATTGAAAGTTGATTACTCTTATTACCCCTCGGAACAACCCAAATCAGCAGCATAGGAGATACTTTAAATGTTTTTATCTAAGAAGAGTACGAGAAACGGAAAGCCAAGCGCTCGCTGCCCACTTGAAGCCGCCGCCAGTATTGCGAGCGACTTTAATGTATCTGATATAGCGCGCGCCATGGCTAAGTCGCCAACCACACTTAGCAACAAGCTTAATACGAACATTGATTCGCATGTATTAACACTGCAAGAGGCTATTGCCATTCAGCATATCACTGAGGATAGCCGCATTTTAAATGCCTGGGCTTATAGCGAAGGTAAAACAGTGATTGATTTACCGGATGTGGGCTTATCTGACGATGAATTGGCTGATCAGGTTTTGCACTTGCAAGAAACGGCCGGTGATTTTGCCAAATCAGTAAGACTTGCCAGAGCGGACGGGATTATCACGCAAACTGAATTTGACGGTATTCAAAAGCGCGCATTAGAAACCATAGTCGCTGTTTTGCATATTACAGCAGAGCTTGAGCAAATGGTTAGGCCTGATCCTAATGAACCGGCTGTTGTTAATCCTGCATCGTTAAAGGTGGCGTGATATGAGCGGCGAACTTTTAAATTACATCAATGAGGACACTCCGCCACCTTGGTTACATTTAGTTGATGAGCCCATTTTCATGACAGAGCTTAAATGGGATCAGTTTTCTGAATCAAAAATGGCGGAATTTAGAGATCTCTTTTGCGAGTCCGGCAAAGTGCGCCCTGATCGTCTTATCTATTGGGATTTCATACCCACAGGGGCAAATGTACACCGATTGGTCATGAAACCAACTCGGCGGTTTATTGAATTTTGCTTTGCACACAGGGCAGAGCACGGGCGGTAGGTGTTCGTTGTTTGACATGTTTAGTCCTTTTGTTTGTTGGTTTAGTAATTCGCACTTGCATGCTAGCAGACAAAAGGGCGCTTTTTAATCAGTTTTAATTTTAGGTTTTGTTTATGGATACAGCAGATAGTGCACAAATAGAAATAGAGCAAAACGAGTCCCGTTTAATAGCAAATTTAAAGCAACAAGACGTTGAGCCTACAGACGATTGCATTGAATGCGGTAACGAAATACCAGAAGAACGCCGCAAGGCAGTGAATACCAATTTATGTATTGGTTGTGCAGAAATGCAAGAAATCAAACGAAAGCAGTTTAGGCGTTAATTAATATCGTTCAAAGCGTGTTTTTAACCTTTTATACCCGTAGTAGCAGTTTACTAAAAAGTTTAATGGGATGAATAGCGATGCAGCATAAACAAGAAACACTAGCTCGGTATTGGCAGATATAGATGCAGCTTTTATGTGGGCGCCATAGATGGCAGCAGGCGTTAAAAACAGCAGTATGCAGGAGTTTTCAAACATGACAGCGAGCTTGAATTTTTTATGGCGTATCAACTTGAAGTATTGGGTTCTTATTTTTCTTGTTATGGGGTTTTTTAGTTTAAGCCTAGAAAACCAGCGCATTAGAGAAGCCCTTTATTTTATTGAATTTCTATACGCGTTTTTAATGTTTACGCTCAATTTTCTAGAAAAAAGAATTAAGGCGCGAGTTACAGCAAAGGCTGATGTAACTCGCAGGTAAAACAAAACCCGCATCAGCTTAGGAGGCACGATAGCGGGTTTCAATTCAACGAGGTAATTATGACCAATTTAGCAGAAGTTTACAAGTTCCCTGATAACCGAGGGGACGATATTAATCAACATAGCGCAGGTGGTTATGTGAAAGCAGATATTGAGCAAGGCTACGACAGGCTCGCGCAAAAGCTAACCGATACACTTGCTAACCCGCCAGTAAAGCTAAGCGCACGCGAGTATCAAATTGTATTTGCTGTTATGAGTAAAACATACCGTTGGCACAAACGCACTGATTGGATAAACAACGTTCAGTTAAGTGAGCTAACCGGTATATCGCAATCTCATATTAGTGAAATTAAAAACACACTTGTAGAAAAAGGCGTTTTATTTTTTGAGGGGCGCAACATTGGGATAAACCCTGTTGTATCTGATTGGGGTAAAACTTACCCAAAAACGGGTAAAAATAAACTTACCCAAAAACGGGTAAAAACTTACCCAAAAACGGGTAACGACTTACCCGAAAACGGGGAAAAACTTACCCAAAAACGGGTAACACAAAAGAAAGAAACTATTACAAAAGAAAGAACTAAAAAAATAAACAAAAAAAGCTTGCTTGAGACTTTAGATTTTTCTACATGGCCTGCATTGCCAAACCAACAAATATTTGATGATTGGATAGCCATGCGTAAAACCAAAAAAGCGAGCGTTAGCCAAACTGTGATAAACGCATTTGGAACACAGTTGCAAATTGCCTACGAGAACGGGGTTAGCGTTGATGATTGTTTGACTGAGTGCATAACGCGAAATTGGCAAGGCTTTAAATATTCTTGGATAGCTAACGCAAACCAAAGCCAGTACTCAGGTATGGCGCAACGCCAATCAAACAACGTAGGCGATCAGCTTGCTTACTTGCAAGACTCACTTGCGCATATTCCAACTCCACACGATGACGAGGCGCTTTAGATATGAACGTTTTATCTCTTTTTGATGGTATGTCATGCGGGCGCATAGCTTTAGAACGTGCAGGCATACAGGTCAACCAATACTACGCTAGTGAGCTTGATAAGTACGCGATTAAAGTTACACAGGCTAATTGGCCTGAAACAATCCAACTCGGTGATGTAACTAAGTGGCAAGAGTGGGATATAGATTGGTCAAGCATAGACTTACTAATAGGCGGCTCACCATGCCAAGGCTTTAGTTTTGCTGGAAAGCAACTGGCTTTTGACGATCCGCGCTCAAAGCTTTTCTTTGTTTACAGCGATATTTTAACGCACATCGACGCTGAGCGTGACAAAGCAGGTAAGAAAGAAGTTAAGTTTTTACTAGAAAACGTAAAAATGAAAAAAGAATACTTAGAGATAATTAGCGATCACTTAGGTGTAAAACCTGTATTTATCAACTCAGCGCTTGTCAGCGCACAAAACCGCCAGCGTTATTACTGGGCTAATTGGGATTTTGAGCAGCCAGAAGATAAAGGCTTGGTGCTTGCTGGTGTTTTGGAAGCAGATTTTGTTGATAGAGATAAAAGCCATTGCTTAGATGCCAATTATTACAAGGGTGGAAACTTAAAAAGCTACTTTGAAAAGAGCAGAAGGCAACTTGTATTCAAGATGGTAGTTTTCAATCATAGAGTTAAAGGCGTAACCCAAGACGAAAGAGGCTACCGATTCAATAAAGGTGACAAAGCAAAAAGCGGTATAAGTGAGCTAGGCAGAATATTAAAGCCTACAGCGAACTATACAGATGCCTTGACCACATCGCATATGCCAAAGGTCGCGCTAAATGATGATGTTAACAAGCTTAAATATCGCAAGCTTACACCCATCGAATGCGAGCGACTTCAAACAGTACCCGACAATTACACTAATCACGTAAGCAACACTCAGCGATACAAAATGCTAGGTAATGGCTGGACAGTTGATGTTATAGCGCACATTTTCACACCGCTAGCTTCTTCAATTAACTTAGAGAGGGCAGCGTAATGAACAATCAATTATCAACACTTCACCAAGACAACAAGCCACAAGCCAATAGCGTGCTTGTAAAAATCATTGGCGGCGAAGTATTGCCAGCGCTTAAAGCTTACTACCCAAACAGCGATTTCAATTGGCGCGGCAACCTGGCGTTATTTGCAAACGAATACGCGGGCCAGTTATACGGCATGGGCATTGTGGCTAAGCATGTTCGCATGGCACTTGAAGCAGCACGCATACGATCAGCCACCGAACGACACGCACCAAACCCCATTGAGTTCAAAATTTTATGCCTGCAGGCACGCGGTATGCCAACGCTTGAACGCTGTATGCAAGAAATTAACGAGCAGCGCATTAAAAACTACGGCAAAGATAAAGAATGGTCAGATCCTTTGATTTATTGGCTTAACCAGCAAATAGCCGCAGCACGCGCAACACTGGCGGATAACGCATGGCAAAAAATGGCAAAAGACCGCTACACAAATCTTGCTGATAAATACGGCAAGGGCGAGCTAGAACCTATACCGCTCAAAATCGAGTTTAACGAGCCGCCGGCTTACTTGAAGTACGTAGGTTAAGCCATGGCTAAATCATACGAGCAAGATCAAAAAGAGTTTATTCGCGCACTAAAAGAAATTTTAGGGAGTGATTACCAAAACGCGTTAGTCGCTGCAAAAGCAGCAAAAGCCGCAGCGCTGAAAGGAATTAAAACGCCTACACCCAAGCAAATGGGCTTTGCAACAGCAGAGGCTAACCGCGCAATGGCAAGAGCGGCCAAAGAGCATGGCATTGATAGCGTACCGCAGTACATTAAGGACCAAAAAGAAGCGGCTAAGAACAAACATGCAAACCGTAATAAGGCGCATAGCCAAAACAGGCAAGCGGCTAATCGTATGCAAAACATTAAAGCGAACCCTGGTAACTTCACATCAAACAAGGTGCCGGCAAATCAAGGTTACTCACTTAACGAGCAGCTAGAAAAAACATATCAAAACGCAAGAAAAACAGCTTAGGAGCTAATTATGACTACTAAAAAAAGCACACTTACTCAGTTATCACCAGTTGGCGAAGTTTTTTGTGATGGCTTTATCTCAAATTCAAAGGCGCAGGCATCAAAGGCAATTCAGGACGGCGCAGCGGTAAACCATGACGCAGCATTTGCCAACTTAACTAAGTCCGCCGCTGTATTAGCTGAGAAAAATTGCCTAGACCGCCAGGTGCGTGACGCACTTATATCAATAGGCGCTCACATTTTAGTGCAAGCGCAAAAAGAAGCGGTAGCGGCTCAAGATGAAAAGGTTGAGCCAGCTAAAAAAGCAGATAAGGCCGCGTAATGGCAAAGAAAGTAGTAACCACTACTAACGCCCAATACCTAATGCCCCAAATAGGGCAGGCGGTAAGGGCGCTTTTAAAGCAAGGCAAAAACGTTGTCATTGAGTTTAAAGAGCACAAAGCTGAGCGCTCTTTAGCTCAAAACCGTTTGCTTTGGCTGTGGAACCAGATAATTGCCAATCATTTTCGTGATCACTTTGGTCAAGAAAACAGCTCGCAAGATGTGCACGAAGTATTTGTGCGTAAGAAATTCGGCGTAGACGTTATTCAAGCTGGCAACGAGGAACCAATCATCGTGCGCAAGCGGACCCGCAAGCTAAACACAAAAGAGTTTTGCGAGTATCTAAATTGGTTAGAGCAATACTGCGCTGAGTATTTAGAGCTTTTACTGCCTCAGCCGGACGATCTTTATCACTTGGCTATGTATGGAGAGTCAAACAATGTCGCTCATTAGTAAAAAAATAAGAAATAGCGCACGCGGCCAGCAATGCCAAGTGCGTATACCTGGTGTATGCAACCATAACTCTGAAACAGTTGTGCTTGCGCACGTTGGCGGTGGTGCTGGTATGGGCCAGAAGTGTGACGATATACACGCGACTTACGCTTGTTCAGCATGCCACGACGTAATAGATAGACGCATACCTAACGGTGATCCTCGACTGATAAAACTTAGAGTGCTAGAGGGCATGGTTAGAACGCAAAAGCTTTTACTAGAGCAAGAATTGATAAAGGTGGCTAAATGAACGCGTTTTTTAAATTTGTTGGTACGTATCAAGGTTTCTTAGTTCTGGAAGATGTACGCTTGCCGGAGTTTATAGTTTCGCCGGCAAAGGAAGTAGAGCTAAAGCCATGGATGACACAAAGAGCTTACCCTAATCGAGTGCAAAAAAAATGGATTAGAAGGTATGGGCTGATTAAGAAAAGATGCGTACATGTATTTGGCGACAATATCCATGTACACCCATCGACAGCTAAAGCGCTTTTGCATGAGCTAAACGATAAGGGGGTATTGCTAAATGGTTAATTTAACTTTGCCCTACCCACCAACAGTTAACCACTATTGGAAATCATCTGTAAAGCGCGTAACTGGAAGCAAAAGTCGAGTGATAACGCGCGTAAGCGATGAAGGCAAGGCATTTGCTGAACAAGTGTTTTGGTTAGTACGCGAGCAAAAGGCCCATAAAAAGCTTAAAGCAGATTTAAAGCTAGTTATACACGTTTACGTGCCGGATAGACGTAGGCGTGACATTGATAACCTAAGCAAATCTTTGTTTGATGCAATGCAAAAAGCTGGTGTCTATGAAGATGATACGCAGATAAAAGACTTTCGCATGATTCATAGCGGGATAGTGAGGGGCGGCAAAGTCTTACTTAGCATCGAGGAAATATAATATGCAGCCAATTAAGCTACTGTCTAAGTTAACAACGAAAACACTAAACCTTACCGGCACTTTTGGCGGTAGTGGCCAAGACGTTATTGATTGGCGAACAGCAGCACATGCTTTAGCTGGTTTACCGCAGTGCCAAACTAATTGGGCTTACTTTCGCTATGTGGGTGAGGAAACAAGGCTTAATCGTGTTGTACGCTCGCTAACTATGCACGCAACGTTGTTTGTAAAAATACGCCAATACAAAATAAAGCCAGATACATTAAGCGGCTTGGTGATGGCAGCAGTACATGAGTTTGTTCAGCCGGTGTGTGGTGAATGCGATGGTAGTGGTTTAGCACCGGGGCAAAAGGCTACTAACTTAGAAGCTGATATATGCGTTAAGTGCCACGGACGAGGACGCAAGCCAATATCAAACCGCAGTCGATGTAAAATTATCGGTATCGGACATAAAAGCTATACCAGCGCACACGATGAAGTAACAAAGGAGTTGCTTAGGCTTATAGCTGAGTGGGAGCGCGATATATTTAAAAATATACACGTAAAAATGGGTGACGTAGCATGATAACAGCCGCCGAACTTGCAAACGCAACCACACGACTACCAGACCCCGAAACGTTTAGATATAACAGTATTCAAATAATGCTTCATAACGTGCTTGAGCCAACAGCAAGCGATAAGGGCAAAACCACTTACTTAGAGCAAAGCACTGTAACGTTTGTTAAGCGCAGTATATTCGGCGTTGATACGTGGATTGTAGAAAGCATGGATATAAACAACGCACACAGATAAGTATATTCAAAGCAAGAGCGAGATAAGCATGAATAAGATAACAATAAACGGCAATATTATGAGAGGTCGATAGCATGCTAATAAAGCCCAACAGGATACTAACAGAGATAATGATTAAGTATCCAATACTCATAGGCAAGTACCTAACGGAACATTAAAGAACAAAACGGAACAACACCGGAACAACACCGGAACAAAATAGCGCTCTTAATTAATTTAAGGGCGTTTTTTATTGTCTAAAGCAAAGTTTTAGCGGAACAACGCGGAACAAATGGCGGAACAATTGAAAATGTAAGTTGTTGATATTTAATTGATGTTCTGTTTTAGAGGAACAATTGAAGGGGAAATATAACGATTTGTCCTGTTTATCGAGTCAATGTTCCTTTTTGCGCTATAGAATTTGAGTCGCCAAGAGCAAAAATAAAACATCGCCTTGCAAACCCCCCAAGATTGATATATCTTTTCACATGTTGAAGAAATCCGCTTAGTTTATGACTGAGCGGATTTTTTTTGCTCTATGCTACTTGCTTTGCCCGGTTTAACAGCCGGGCTTTTTTATGCGCGAAACAAATTTATAGGTGGGTGTTATGACAAGCGATAAAGAAATGTGTAAAGACTTTGAAGATAGCGGCGCGGTGTTTCCAAAAGTAACACCTGAACGTATTGAAGATCTAATGAAGCAGGTTCGATACATTCCGTCATTAGTAGAGGGAACCACAACTACGCTTGTTGTTAGCGTCCTACCAATTGGCTTAACAGACTTTACTTTAGCCACTACCACAATGGCGTGCGTAGATAAGCGCAACTTTAATGCTGAAAAAGGTGTTAAATATTGCATTGAGAAATGCGAAAAAGAAACACGCAATAAACTGTGGGAGCTTGAGGGTTACGTTTTAGCACAATTCATTCAGGCTGGTCATTACAAGACTGACAATCAAAAAGACGACCAAAGCACAAGCTTTAAAGGCCGTTTAATTGTAGAGCTAAATGAGTTGCAAGTTAAAGTAAAGGCGCTTAGTAAGTTTGTTCTTAGTGAGCTATACGACAACTTACCTGAGATTGAGCGTAAAGCATTAAAAGAGCAGCTAGTACACATGCAGTCTTATGAAGTTGTCTTACGCGCTCGCGTATCAAGAAACTGTACATAGGGCTTTAAACTATGAAAGCAGGAAAGTTAATCGCACTTGGTTTGTCTGGTGTACTTGCTGCAGCTGGCGTAACAGTGGCAACGTTTGAAGGTAAAGAGCTAACAGGTTATTTAGATCCAGTTGGCATTGAAACGGCTTGCTATGGTCATACTAAAACAGCTATAGCGGGAAAAGCCTACACAGAAGATGAATGCTTAGGCTTGTTGGCTCAAGACTTGGACGAGCATAACAGCATGCTAATTGACGCTGTGAACGTAGAGCTAAGTCAAGGCGAGCACATTGCTTACTTGTCATTTCATTACAATGTTGGCACAGCCAATTTCCGCCGAAGCTCATTGTTACGTTATTTAAACGAAGGTCAACGCTTACGTGCATGTAATGAATTACCACGCTGGGTTTATGCGAAGGGCCGTAAACTTGTTGGCTTGGTTGTTCGCAGAGAGCAAGAACGTAAAATGTGCATAGAGGGCGTTAACAGTGCTAAAAATGATAACGACACTATTCAGCAGCATTGAAAGAGTATTGATACTCGCGTTATTACTCGCGCTAGCTTACGCAACGTACCAGCTTGCGCAATCAGAAAGTGATTTAAACGCAGCGCACACAACAATCAAAACAAAAGACGCTCAACTCGAAACGCTATCAATTCAAGCGGAACACCTATCGCAAAGCGTCAAGCTATCAGAGCAGCAGAACCAAAAACTAATGCGTGAACGTGATTCAATCTCACGCATCAACAGCGAATACGAGCGCAGAATAGAAATAATTACGTCTGAACTCGCAGTAACACAATTTGAAATCGACAGCTTGAGGGAGTCGCACAATGAAACTGTTAAAAAATGGGCTAATAACAGCATTCCTTGTGATGCTATCAGCTTGCTCAAGTACACAAGAACCGCAAACTGTAACTGAGATTATTGTTCAAACTCAGTACAAGTATGTTACGCCACCAAGCGAATATTTATCCCCTTGCGAAGTCAATCAAACAGTCATAGCAGACAATGCGGACTTGCTTAGCTATGCACAACTTTTAGAGGCATTAGTAGACCAATGCAATGAAAACATTAACCGAATCAAACAGTGGGCCAGTGAGAACAATGGATAAATCAACAACAGTGGCAAGTTACACCGCAAGTATTGGCACCGCTGCAGGCGGACTTTTATCGCTAAACACAATAGCGCTAATACTCGGCATAATTTTTACAGCCGCTACGTTTTTCATCAATTGGCGCAGTCAGAGCAAGCGATATACACTCGACTTGCAAAAAAGAGAGGAAGATGCTGAGTTTCATCGAGCCAGAATGGCAGAGCTTTTAAAAGATGATGAGCAAGCACTTAGTGAGCTCAAGGACTCTAACGGTGACAAGTAGTGTCAAAATGGGGCGATTTAAACGAGCTATTCCAAAAAGAGCATAGCGAAACAAAAATATCGTTGCGTGATTTTTGCGACAACAACAAATTAAACTACAGCACCGCGCGAAAGCATATAAGAACATCAAGAGCAGCACCGCGCAAAGTAGTAAAAGATGAAGGGCAAAAGCTCACAAGAGCGCCAAATTTTAGGCATGGCGGTTATTCAAAGTATTTTAAAGGCGATGTTAACGAACTTGTTGAAGCTACCACTTTAGAAGATGAACTTGATCTTTGTCGTGCACGCATTCACATGATTATGGAAGCTTTGCCAGGCATTCAAAATCTATTAGATGATCCTGACACTGACAATGACGCAAGAACACGGCTTTATGAGTCAATGTTCAAAGCTGAAAACGCACTTGATAGAAACATTACACGCGCAGAGTCGATAACTAAGACGCTATCAAGCATAGAAACAGACTCATTAGCACGTGGTAAGTTGATTGCTGAAACAGCACGCATAGCACAGCAAACAAAATCATTGGTTCACGCTACCAAGCGCGGCAAGCACCAGGCAGATATTGCAGAGCATGAAGCAGCTAAGGCACGCAAAGAGGCTGGCGGCACTAGTAAGCTTGATGATTTCATTGATAAACGCACAGGCGGTTTAGATACCGTGGTTAGTCAGTAATGCAGCCTAAGCTAGCTAAATACCCTAAAAGCACTTGGTTAACACCAGAAGAACGTTTTGAATTAGACGAAGTTGAGTTATTAGAGCGTTGCGAGCCATACCTTGATTGTTGGTGGTGGCGAATAAACAACTTATACATAATTGCTAACGAAAAGGGCCAAGAGGTTTTATTTCGTTGTCGTATAGCGCAAACAGTGCTGTTTATGACGATGTGGTTTTTAAACATCATATTAAAAGCGCGTCAATTGGGGTTTAGTACAGCAATACAGGTTTTCATCCTGGACCATGCAATGTTTAACGACAATAGGCAGTGCGGGGTAATCGCCCAGGGCAAAGACGAAGCCGGTGCAATATTTTCATCAAAGATATTATACCCCTATGAGCGTTTACCAAGTTGGTTAAAAACAGGTAAGCGCTCAGTAAAGAGTAAAACCGGCACTGGCATTAAGTTTAATAACGACTCATGGATTCGAGTTGCCGTTTCTTTCCGTTCGGGAACACTGCAGGTTTTGCATGTATCTGAATATGGCAAAATATGCGCTAACTACCCATTACGAGCAGACGAGGTTCAATCGGGCTCACTTAATGCGGTACATGAAGGCTCTTATATTTTTATAGAGTCAACAGCCGAAGGCGCAAGCGGTAATTTCTTTGATATGTCAGTCGATGCGATGGAGCTGTTAGCGTCAGGATTAATGCTTGGTCCGCAAGACTTTAAATTTCATTTTTATCCTTGGTTTGATGATCCTAAGTATGTGGCCCCAGTACCGCCAGGCGGCCTAAAACTTTCAAAGGAAAAGGCTAAATACTTTAAAGCGGTTGAAAAAGCTAATGGCGTAACGCTCACAGACGAGCAAATTAGCTGGTACATAGGTAAGGAACGCAACCAAAAAGGCAAGATGAAGCAGGAATATCCATCTACACCGATGGAGGCTTTCTTAACGTCGGGCCGCAAAGTATTTGATAGCGATGATTTAATGCGTGCCGAAGGGCGATGCGTTAAGCCATTAATTGTTTATGACATTGAGCCATACACCGGCAAGCTTAAAAAAATGAATGGTAAAGTTGATTTAAGCGCAAAGGGCGGCGATAAGTTGGCTCAGTCAACGCTTGGGTACCTGCTTATTTGGGAGTTACCCGACAATAACGAAGATTATGCGATCGGTGGCGATGTTGCAGAAGGACTTGAACATGGCGATCGCAGCTCATTAGATGTTGTTGCAAAGTCGGATGGACGACAAGTAGCGCACTGGTTTGGGCATATAGACCCTAAGCGCTTCGCTCACATTAATAAACATATCGGACTTATGTATAACAAGGCCTATATTGGCGTTGAGCGAAACAATCACGGTCATGCAACACTTCAAGAGCTTGTTGATATTTACCCAACGAGCCGGATTTACACGGAAGAACACATTGATCGTGAAGATACGGACGAAGAAACACGCAAGGTAGGCTGGCATACAAGCGCACAGTCAAAGCCAATTTTAACCAGCGGGCTAGACGAGCTACTTACTCACGATAAAGACGGCATTGTTTGGCGCGGCACAGTTAATGAGCTCAATACATTTGTTTACGACAAAAAAGGTCGGATGGGCGCACAGCCTGGCGGGTTTGATGATCAGGTAATGAGCTATGCAATTGCGCAAGAAATGCGAGTAAGAATGCCTAAGCGATTAATTAAAGACAATACACCAGCACCCCGCAACCCTAACTCTTGGATGGCACGATAACAAATGGCTGATCACGTAAAATCAAATAAAGACGGCTTTACGCTAGATAAGCTGTTAACGCTACTAGGCGACATAGATAGCCAACCGGATTGGCGCACGCCAGCAACTAAAGCATGCGCGTACTATGACGGCGACCAATTAAGCGAGGCAGTAAGAAAAGTATTGCGCGATCGCGGACAGCCCGAAATAGTGCATAACATGATCGGGCCTACGATTGACGGTGTGCTAGGACTTGAAGCACGCTCGCGCTCTGACCTAATGATTGTTGCTGATGATGAAAACGGTGATGATTTGGCTAAAGCATTAAATGAAAAGTTTAAAGATGCCTGGCGCTTGTCTCATGCTGATCGCGCTTGCTCAGATGCTTACGCTAGCCAACTAAAGGCAGGCATTGGCTGGGTAGAAGTTACGAAAAACCCTATCCCCTTTGCTGCGCCTTATCGTGTTAAGTTTATTCACCGCCGCGAAGTATGGTGGGATTGGAACGCACAAGAAGCTGATCGTAGTGATGCACGTTGGATGCTGCGTAAAAAATGGCTAGACCTGGACGAAGCCCTTGCAACTTTCCCTGAACACAAAGAAATTTTAAAGAACTCAGTTAATTTGTGGGAAGATTTTTACAATACGATTGATAAAGAACATGTAGATGATCATGCTCTTCACTCGGCATGGCACGATAGCCAAAGTTGGACACGCGGGCAAAGCGAATGGCTAGACCAAACTCGCAACCGTGTATTACTGCAAGTTATTTACTACAAAGTATGGAAACGCGCGCATGTTATTAAAATGAGCGATGGCCGTGTAATTGAATACGATAAAAACAATCAAATTCATCAAGCGGCAGTACAAAGCGGCAAGGTCACTCTTGAATACGCTGCGTTTCCTAATGTTCGTGAGGCTTGGTTTGTTGGTCCACACCGCATTATCGACAGGCCTAGTGAAGCGCCGGGCGGCATGTATAACTTAGTGCCTTTCATTGGCTACCAAAAAGATGCAAGCGGTGAACCTTATGGTTTAATCAGTCGCATGGTGCCAGCACAAGATGGTATTAATGCCCGCGTTATACGTCTTAACTACTTGTTGCAAGCACGAAGAGTAATAGCCGATGAAGATGCGACGCAGTTAAGCGATAAAAGACTAAAAGAAGAAATTGAAAAGCCGGACGGTTATATACCGTTGAATCCGGAGCGTAAAAACAAGCTAAAAGCCTCTGATGCGTTAAGCATTCAAAATGATGTAGGCATAGCAGCGCAGCAATTTAACCTCATGCAAAACGATATGAAGTTAATCCAGGACACAGCCGGCGTTTATAACTCAATGCTTGGGCAGGACAGTAACGCAACAAGTGGTGTCGCTATATCGAACTTGGTTGAGCAAGGCACAACAACACTTGCTGAATTAAATGATAACTTTCATTTCTCACGTAACAGAGTGGGCGACTTGCTACTTGCTTACATCATTGAAGAGTTAAAGCCGCAAAACAACGTACAAGTAACCGCCAATCGCGACGACAAAGCTAAGCGCAAGCAGATTGTACTTAATCAGCCTAATGAAGAAGGCAAACGCAATAACGATGTTGCACGCTGGAAAGGCCACTTGGCATTAGCACCTGTTAAAGCTACGCCAACGTACCGACAACAACAAGCAACGCTATTAAGTAATGTAATGGCACAAATACCGCCAGAAGCACAAGCAGCGACAATGCCTATGTTTGTTGAATTGATGGATCTGCCAAACAAAGAGGAATTTTTATCAACGCTTCGCCAGGCTTTAAACATACCTAAGCCGCAAGAAGATATGAGCGAAGAAGAACTTGCACAAGCAAAAGCCCAGGCTGAAAAAGCGCAGGCGATGGAGCAAATGCAAATGCAAGAAATTCAAGGCAATCTTGAAAGGCTAACCCTTGAGCGTGAACAGCTAAAAGCTAAAATTCTTGAGCTACAGAAGAAAACCGAAACAGAAGAAGTGAAAGACGACAAAGTAATAGCTGAAACTGAAAAGATTTTAAGTGAAGTACGCAGAAGCAACGCGGAAGTAGCCGCAATGAAATCTAACGTACAAGCAAACATTCAACAGCAACTAGACGCGATACAGGTGTAGCAATGAGCGAAACAAAAGAAGTTATTAACGTAGTGATTAGTGGTGATGATGGCGCGACAGTCCACATACGCGAAGTAATGGCCGAGTACCAATGCTTTAAAGTAGTTCAAGCAGCTGAGATTAAAGACGTAAAATCAATGGACGAGCAGCAAAACCTATCATTGATTATCGGCATACCGGGAACTGACATTGATTTGCCTTACATTGCTAGCCAGGCGCTAATAGCACGATACACGCCAGTAGCCGGTGATTATATTGCGCTGTATGAAAATGACTATGTATCAATAAGCCCTAAGAAAGTATTTGAAGAAGGCTATAACAAAATTGAATTTGCTGATGTAGGTGGTGATAACGAACTTGGTATACCGCAAGAGCATATGGGCCAAGTTAATGCCATTGCAAAAATGTGTCACGAAGTTAATCGCGCTTACACTGCAGCAATACGAGAGCCATTAAAGCATTGGCATGAGCTGGAAGAACAAGACAAAAACATTGTTATTGAGCATGTAGCGTTTTTGATTATCAACGTTGATGCTGATGTGAAAGCATGGCATGACGCGTGGGTGTCTAAAATGATTGTGGCGGGCTGGAAGTATGACGCTAAACGCTCACTTAAAAACAAAACGCATGAACACTTAAAGCCTTTTCACCACCTACCTGAAAAACAACAAGTCAAAGATGCGCTATTTCATAGCGTGGTAAAACAAGCCATTCACGCGGGGTAAACATGAACGTACTCAAGCACTGGTTTTTAAAATACATAATGCCAGCGTTTGAGCCGGCTAACGTAGAAAAATCAAATGGCGCGGTACGGTCTGCGTCTTATTTAAAAAATGGCCGGCGAGTAACAGCAATCAGATGGGGAAGTTTCAATGTAAAGCTCCGCAAACCATACAGATAAAGATATTTACGTACTACGCAGAAACGAAGCCGCTTTTGAGCAATCAGAGGCGGCTTTTTTGTGCGATGCACAAAACTCGCAAGGGCAGCGATACGCCTAAATTTTAATTTTCGTAACCATACGTTAAATGGTCGATGGGGTAATAAAGTGGATGAATTAGACGAGATATTAGCAAATGGCACTGATGAAGAAATCGAGGCGGCACTAGCGGGCCTAGATATTGATGGTGAAACACTATTTGGTGGCGAAGATGGCGAAAATGAGCCTGTAGTAGAAACCAAACAAGAGGCACCTGCAGCAGAGCCAAAGCAGGAAGTAAGCGAAGCACCAGCTAAAACAGACGTAGAAGGGGAGTCGTCAACCAAAGAGGGTGAAGCACCAGAAGGTTTTGTTGAAATTGACGGTAAGTATTACGTTGAAGCAACGGACGTTAGCAGTAAAAACGGTCAACACAGTTTGCCGTATGAAGTGCTAGCACAAGCGCGTGAACGCGCAGCAGCAGCCGAAGCCGAAAAACAACGTATTGCCCAAGAAAAAGCAGAGCTTGAAAGTCAGTTTGAGGAAACCAAACGTGTAGCCGAGTTACACAGCAGCCAGTTAAAAGAGGCTGGTATGGACCCGCGCAAACTGCCAGGTGAAATGCTTAAAGATCCCGAGCTAATGGAGCGTATTAAAGATGAATACCCGGAGCTTGGCGAATTAGTTAGTGAGTTAGCTAGCCAAATTCAGCAATACGGTTCAAAGAACCAGCCGGTACCAGAAACACCACAAGCACCTTCACAAAATGAAGTGCAAAAAGCGTTTGCGCAATCACAGCACTTAAAGCAGTGGATGCAAAATGACGTTGATAAGTGGGATATGGCAAAGGTTATTGATGACAAGCTCGCAAAAGACCCATCGTTTGCAAACAAAACAGTCGCAGAGCGATTTAAAGAAGTTGAAAAGCGCGTACAAAGCGCGTTTGGCGAACAGCACAGGCCCAAGCCAAGCAACACCGACTCTGCACCAATCCCAAATACACCTACTGACATAGGCTCGCAGGCAAATGATCTAAGTGCTAGTGCCGGCTTACTTGAAAAAGACGCAGCGACTATCGCAGCCGAAATGGAAGGTATGACGGAGCAGCAAATAGAAGCAATGCTTGAGAGCGCGTCAGATTTTCTCTAGGAAATTAAAATGAGCACAATTACAAAAGCACAAGCGGCCAAAGCGTTTGGCGCTGCCCTGTTTACACATACACGCCGTCAAAATACGTTCGTGAACATGCTAACAGGTGCCGCACCAAAAGCGGCTAAAGCAGATAAAGCACACGGCAAAAAGCAAACTGAAAAGGGCGCGCCGGTGGTTATGATCAACGACTTGCAAAGCCAAGCCGGCGATACGGTTGAAATGGATTTATTTCACAACCTTAACGGCTTACCAACCATGGGCGATAAGAAACTGGAAGGCCGAGGCGAAAGCTTGAGCAAAACAGTGTTTGAATTGCGCATTGACCAAGGCCGTAAGATGGTTGATAGCGGCGGTAAAATGTCGCAAAAGCGTACTAAGCATGATTTGCTTAGCACTGCTAAAACGTTGCTAGGTAACTACTACAACGACTTAAAAGATGAAGTGGCAATGTATCACCTTGCCGGTGCGCGTGGCTCGTTTGCGCCAAGCGATATTATTATCCCAACCGAAGATCATAGCGAATTTAAAGAAATCATGGTCAATGATGTTCTGGCACCAACGTATGACCGCCATGTGTTTGGTGGTGATGCGACTAACTTTGAAGCGATTGATGCTGCGGATATTATGACGCTTGAAAAGCTGGACGACTTAGCGCTTATTTTGGAAGAACAAGCCAACCCAATGAAGCACATTAGCTTTGAAGCTGACCAAATGGCGAATGAGTCGCCTTTCTTCTTATTGTTAGTGACCCCGCGCCAATGGCGTGACCTTTGGGCTTCTGCGACTGATAAAAAGTTACAAGAGCTTCAATCTCGCGCAATTAAACGCGGACAAGGTTTTAATCACCCTGTATTCAAAGGTGATGTGATCATGTGGCGCAACATTCTTGTGCGTCAGTACAAGAAGCCAGTGCGCTTTTATGCGGGCGATACGGTAACAGTATCTAACAACGACAAGTTAGCAACAGCCAAGCAAGTAACAGCCGGCACAACCATTGACCGCGCTATCTTACTTGGCGGTCAAGCGCTTGCGAATGCTTACGGTAAGTCTGATTCAGGCTCGCACTTCTCTATGTCTACAGAGAAAACCGACCACGGCAACGCAAACGAAACCGCTATCGTATGGATGAATGGCTGTAAGAAAGTACGCTTCTCTGATAAGACAGGCCGCGTAAACGATTACGGCACAATGGCCCTTGATACTGCGGTATCGCTACAGTAAGCCCCTTTTAGCCGGAGCAATCCGGCTTTTTTATTTTAACTTTTAGTAATTGGATAAAATTATGAAAGAAACATTTTATAAAGGTGCCGCCGGTAATCTATCGCTTCACCTGGTAACAATTTCGCTTGCTGCTTTAGCTACTGAGGCGACAAAGGTTGTCACTGAGTCTTTACCTATTGGTACGCAAATCACAGGCGTTCGCATTGTGAATGAAGCGCTAGGCGCTGATACCAAGCTAACAGCACAGGTTGTAACCCATAGCGGCGACTCTGCTGACTTAGCTGAGTTCGACACGGCGGCTGAGGGTAATAGCGGCGTATTTATTAAGCCGGTTTACATTGGTGATGAAGGCCCAAGCGATTTAGTTGTTAAAAATACGGGTACTGCTAGCGCCTCTGGTGAAGTCGTACTTCAATTAGAGTACCGATACACAGGCTACTAAGCCTTTTCGGTACACGTTTAAATCAAGCCCTGCTATTGCGGGGCTTTTTTATTGGGGAAAATCCATGAGCAATACAACTAATATCGTTTACATCGGTAAGAAGCCTTTTAAAAAAGACACCGTATGTAGCACACGGACCATTTTTAAGCAGGGCGTGCCAACGCCTGTACCGGCAGAGCTTGCACAACGCTTTTTAGACTTTGGCGAGGTATGGGTTGCCGAAGCAGAAGCTAAAGGCGTTATAGAGCGTCAAAAGTTTTTAGAAGATCAAGCCGAAAAAGAGCGCCTTGAGCGTGAAGAAGCTGAAAAGCAAGCACAGTTAGATGCAAGCCTTATTGTGGCCGTAGACGGCGAAGAAATTGATTTAGGCAAGTACAGCTCAAAGCAGCTTGATACATTCGTTGTAGCGCATGATCTCGTTATTGAAGGCGCTAAAAAGCCGCTGGCTGATTATCAGCTAAAAGTTCGCGATACAATGCGCGCTAAAGCAGCGGACGAAGGCGAAGAATAATTATGGCGCAATTATCTAGCTTGATCCCGTTAGTTCGTGAGCGCTGCGGGGGCGTTCTTGATCAAATGGCGAAAGACCAGCTAGGTCGCGCCTACCAAAAATTTTGTTATGAATCTCGCTTTTTGGCTCGCACTCAAGAAATTGAGCAAGGGCAAGACGGGGCGCTTAACATTGATAGTGATCATGTGTTTGTTAGCGTTGATTTTGTTTTAGATGCTAATGGCTACGAGCTTAAAAGCTCAGATGATTACACCGTGTCACCCAATGGCACTGTTACGGTTATAAACACAACGCCAAAAGTGCGTGTGTTTTACCATATCGCCCCGCAATTTATGCTGCCCAATGAATTTGAAGCAGATAACACCATTGTTAATCGCTGGGCTGATGCGATTGCCGATGGAGCGGCAGCAAATTTATTAATGATGCCTAATACCGCATGGACTGATCTGGCAAAGTCTGACTACTTTAAACGCCGTTTTACCGATGGCTACCGCGATGCCTTCCAAGTTGCTATTGAAGCCCTGGACGAGCAAAGACCAACACAACCAAGAGTATTTTTCTAATGGCTATAGTTACATCAAATGAAATCATGCAACGCGTTAATAAGTTGCTAAACGATCCTGGCTTTACTCGCTGGCCTAAAGACGAGCTGTTAAATTACTTAAACGATGCACAGCGCGCCATTGTATTACGCCGCCCTGACTCTTACACCGTTGACGTTGACGACTTTGCATGTGTAGTCGGGGTAAAGCAGTCATTACCAGCCGACGCGCTCAAGCTAATTGATATACCGCGTAACGCCAGCGGCAAAGCTATTCGTGGCCCTTATAATCGCCAAGTCCTCGATGATAACTACGATACCTGGTATGCGGGCAAAACCGCTACAGAAGTAGAGCTTTATATTTATGACGAGCGCAACCCTAAAACATTTTATGTTTACCCTGGTGTTACTCCTGGTATTGAGTTGACCTTAGTCTATTCAAAGGCACCGCCAGCAATTGACTCAGCTGCCAACGATTCGGGCGAAGTTATCGCACTTGATGATGTGTATGTAAACGCCATTATTGAATGGATTTTATATCGCGCGTACATGAAAGATGCGGAATATGCAGCCAATCCAAACAAGAGCCAAATGCACATGAACGCATTTAGAAGCCAGCTAGGTGAAAAAAGTCAGGCTGACGTTGCGATGATGGGCGAAGAAAAAGGAAACTAACATGACAGCAAGCGCAGGCGCGTGGTATCGCGTAGGTACAGTAAACGTTACTAATGACAATCAATCAGTCGTTGGTGTGGATACTAATTGGCAAAATGATGTTATTGCTATTGCGGTAGGTGATATTTTCACGCTAGATGCAAAGACCTGGTACGAAGTAATCGCAGTGAATAGCGATACAAGCATTACGCTTGATCGTGGCTTTGAGGGCTCTACAGGCACAAATAAAACATACGCAATTGTGCGCAATACGTCCGGCACAATATTAACGCGCATTGCGGGCCAAGTATCAGTACAGTTTAATCAAAAGCAATTGTTTTTAGATGAGTTACGCACTTGGCTTAACTCTAACAATGCAACCGAAGAATTAACCGATAGTCACGGCTTAAAGCAAGCAATAAAAACTCCGCACCAAATGATTGATGATGCAGAGCAGGCTGCCAGCACTGCAAGATCGGAATGGAACGCAGCGCGAGATGCAGTAGAAACTCGCGCTCAAACGGCTTATCGCGAGGCTGTTGAAGCGGCGAGCAGCGGTAAAAACACGGTAAAATATGACGCACAAGGCAACCCCAACGTCATGGTGTGGATACCCAAGTTTAACAGCGAGGACGTTAACCAAGCCATTATTGACCGTCACGGTGTTGATTTACAGCTAGGAACAGGCGTGTTTCCTGCGTTTATTAAAAACGGTGTGCAAATGCGTGGTTTTTGGTATGCAAAATACATTGCAAGCACTGGCGAGAATGGCGGGTGCAGTGTTATATCAGGCGTGCAGCCAAGAGCATATGTAAATTACGACACCGCAAAATCACTGTGCACAAACAAAGGCACAGGCTGGCATTTATCTGCAAATATTGAATGGCTTGCAGTGGCGTATCTGGGCTTAGCATTTGGCGAGCAGCCTCGCGGCGACACAAACTACGGCCGCGCGCACGATGCAAAGTACGAAGTTGCAACTCGCGCATCAGCAACCCACGCACCTGGCGACACCGGACATTCATCACCGAGTTACACAGGCACAGGCCCCGCAACGTGGAGTCACGACGGCACGCAATTTGGCGTGTTTGATATGGTCGGTAACGTTTGGGAATGGCAAGATCAGCTCAAACTGCAAGAAGGCCAGATATTTGCACCGATTGATAATAACCCTGACATGCTTGAAGGGGACTGGCCAGCCCACGAATGCTATTTTGATTCAAGCGGTGCAACCAGTGGAAGCGTTATTTTAAATAGCATGATTGAGAATCGACTAGGCACGCTGGGTGATAGTCAAAACTCTGGAAATACAAACTCAAACACTTGGCGTACTACAAGCAAAGACCCGTCTTACGTTGAAAACCTGCTAATGCGACAAATGGGTATTGAGCCGCCACCTGGCGCCATTCTAAATGGAAGCCTCTACAGTCGAAACTATGGGGAGCGTTTGCCGTGTCGCGGTGGCTATTGGAACAGCGCGTCCATTGCCGGGCTTGGAGCACTCCGCTTCCACAACTCGCGCGCGGGTGCGCTCAGCGGTTTTGGTTTCCGTCCAGCTTTATTTGAGTCTTGAATTTAGCAACTTTGAACGCTGCGCGATAGCGCAGCACAATCAACTTCACTTTTAAGATTAGGTAAATGTACGCATTATCAATAGAAGAAAAAACACGAGAAATGATGGTTTACGGCTATTTAGCATTAAAGCAATTCCCAAAGCACGAAACGCACGTTATGGGCGCAGAAATACGCCGCAGCATGCTTGCACTGCAGCGCCTTATTATTACTGCATTTAAGCGATACCACAAAAAGACCACGCTAACAGATATGGACATAGAGCTAACCATGCTAAAAAGAATGATACGCACAGCCAAGGATATGCGCTACCTAGACACTAAAAAATATAAAATATGGAGCGAAAAGCTCATTGAAATAGGCAAGATGCTTGGCGGGTGGGTAAAATCTGTTAAAATGAAAAACAAGGATGCAGCATTATGATTACGCGGGAGCGTATGCCGTATCGCGGTGGCAATTGGAACAACACGTCCAATGCCGGGCTTGGAGCACTCAACTTCAACAACTCGCGCACGAATGCGAACAGCAATATTGGTTTCCGTCCAGCTCTTGATAACGCCAGAAGTACCGACCTCACGGGGTTGTGCCAGTGCAACTTTGAAAAGGATGCTGCAGCCTCAGCGCTTGCTGAAACACTGAACAAGCCGGTTGATGCGTCAACCGGCTGCACTTTTAGTTTAATAGTCAGCTATGAGAATATATTAAACTCAGCGTACCAGTGCAGAAAAGGCAAGGCAAACTCACCGGCAACCCTCAATTTTTTTAACAACCTCGAAGAAAACGTTATCAACCTATATAACGAACTAAACTGGGGAACGTATGAGCTATCGAACTACCACCATTTCTATGTATTTGAACCCAAGCGCCGGCTAATATCAGCGCCCAACTTTCGCGATCGTGTTGTGCACCGCGCCATCTTTAATGTTATAGAGCCACTATTCGACAAAACATTCATTCACCATTCTTACGCGTGCCGAAATAATAAAGGCGCTCACAAGGGGGCCGATGTGGCGCAAAGGCAAATTCAACAAATAGAGCGCAAGCATGGAGTGGCCTACGCGCTAAAAGCTGATATAAGCAAGTATTTTTCAAGCGTTGATCATGAAATATTAAAGCGGTTGTTGAGCAATAAAATTAAATGCGAAATGACATTAACGCTACTGCATTACATTATTGACGCAAGCCCAAGTGACAGCCCAGGCGTTGGCATGTCATTGGGTAATTTAACCAGCCAGATATTTGCTAACGTGTACTTGCACGAGCTGGACTGGTATGTAAAACACACGTTAAAAGTAAAAAACTATACGCGTTATATGGATGATTTCGTAATTATTCATCAAAATAAAAACTACTTACACGCCCAGCGCATAGCGATACAAAATTTTTTACAGCATCATTTAAAACTAAAAACCAACAGCAAAACACAAGTTTTTCCAATCGCCAAAAAAGGCGGTCGTGCGCTGGATTTTTTAGGCTATAGAATTTACTCAACCCACCGCCTGTTACGCAAAAGCAGCGTAAAAAGCATTAAAGGCAAGCTTAAAAAATTTCATTGGCAGTATGCAAATTACCAAATAAATTTACCCAAAATCAATCAATCAATCCAATCATGGCTAGGCCACGCAAGCCACGCCAGCAGCTACAACTTGCGCAAAAAATTACTTACCCCCACATTTAAAAGAGGTGATTATGTTTAGCTATTTACACAACGGCACCACACACACAAACACATCAAAAACATACATGCGAAAGCTGGGCCTAGACGACGACGCAATTGAAGGCGTGCTGAGTCAAAAAGCATACGAAGAATCGCAAGAGCCGGTGCATGTAACTGCATTTAAAGCGCAACGACAATCGCTAATAGATACAGCAATCGTAATCACATCATCGGGCAAATCGTTTGACGCCAACGAGCGCAGTATTATACGCCTGGGCAATGCAGTTATTAAGCTGATGGATAAGCCAGACAGCTACATAGTTCCGTGGTCTACTGCCGACGTAGATACCGGTGTAATGATTGAGTGCACCAAAGCCGAAATAGTAGAGGCGCATGAGCTTGCAACAGATAATTTTGCAGCAATGTGGGCAATATCAAATGCTAATTATTGATTTTTTAGCAAAGCCGTTTGACGGGGACAACCACTGCAAGCGCGCACAAATGGGAAAGCAAAGTAATTAAACTCAGATAACCCGCCCCAAAGCAGCAATTAAACATTTAATCTAACTATAAGCGAATACTATGCCTGCCATATCCGTTAAAACATTTGCCGGTGAACGGCCTAAAGTCGATCCGCGTTTACTTCCCAACGAATCAGCATCTAAAGCATACGGTTGTCATTTTGATAATGGCAACCTTTCACCGCTAAAACGCCCCGCGCTAACCGGTATATCTGTACTGCCAAACGCAAAAACAATTTACCAGCACCTAAATGAATATTGGTTTGCGTGGGACAAAGTAGTTAACGCTGTAGCGAGCCCTATAGCGGATGATCCGTGGCAACGCGTTTACTTTACCGGCGATGGTTACCCGAAGGTTACAAACAACGCTATTTTTAGTGGCTCAAACATGCCTGCTAATGCTTACCGATTAGGCATTCAATCGCCAGAGGTGCCAATAATTGCGGTTGTTACCGATGCGGCTACCGATGAAATAGATCCTAATGATGATGAAACGCGCTACTACACACATACTTTTGTGACTGAGCAGGGCGAAGAAGGCCCACCAGGTGAAGCGTCACAACGTATTGACATTAGATACCCTGACGAAGAAGGCACTTACGTAACGCTTGCTTTATCGCCGCCAAATGTCAATGTGTCAAACATCACTCACCGCAGGATATATCGCACAGCAACCGGCGGCGGCATTGCTGATTATTTATTTGTTGCTGAAATCCCTATTTCTCAAAATCAATTTGTTGATGATATTCCAACGGACGAGCTAGGTTCATCACTTGATACTTACGATTATGAAATGCCAAACGAAAACATGATTGGTTTAACGTCAATGGCGAACGGGATACTTGCGGGCTTTTTTGATAGTACCGTGTGCTTTAGTGAATCCTACCTACCATATGCCTGGCCTAGTAGTTACCAGCTAACAACCGAACATAAAATAGTTACCTGCGCTGCGCTTGGGAATACGCTTGCGGTATTAACCGAGGGCTACCCGTATTTATTTAGTGGTATTAGCCCGGATGCGATAGCCGGCCAAAAGCTAGAGTCTAACCAATCATGCACTAGTGCACGCTCTGCGGTGATAGTTAACGGCTCGCTTATTTACGCAAGCCCCGATGGTTTAATAGGCTTTAATGGCGGAGGGCTGTCTATGCTAACAAGCCAAATAATAACCCGCGAGCAGTGGCAAAAATACGAGCCACACACTATTGAGGCGTACCACCAGGAAGGTCGCTACTTGGCGTTTTATGGGGCCAACTTAGACAAGGCATTTATATTTGATCCAAGAAGCGGCGACTTTAGGCACTTTACCGCAACGGCTGAATGCGGGTTTAATAGCTTGGTTGATGACGCCCTTTACATTTGCAGTGGCGGAAACTTGAGCAAGTGGGAGTCAAGCTCTTCGCTAACCAATTACACATGGCGATCAAAAGACTTTGAAGCAAACGACCTTAGCTTTGCGTGCGCGATGGTAAAAGCCGTTAAGGTCAACCTTGTTGGATTTCGCATTTACGCAGATGGAGAGGAGGTTGTTCATCTCCCCCCTGGCAGCGTGCCCAGCTGCGCATTTAGACTGCCTAACACACGCGGTAATTCATGGTCCTTTGAGGTTTACGGACAAGGCACAATTCACAGTGTTTCTATTGCAACGACTATGCGCGAGGTGGCAGCTTAAATGGCTAAACTTAAAAAGGGCAGCTTTCCAGGCATTGCCCGCCAAGCAAAGCAAAGTCAATCGGAAGGTGCGATCACCGAAAATATAGAGATATTAACCGGGCAACGTGGCAACGGTGAAAACAGGGCTTTGTTAGTTAAGGACCTAGTAAACTTAGATGATATGAAGCGCCGCGCGCTAATTAATAATGCTAACGGTGGCGGTGCTGGCAATCTGCCAATCGGCGGCGGTGGCGGTGTCGAGCGCCCGCACGCCCCGGTAAATTTAACGGGTACAGGCGGTTTTACTTTTATTGCATTAACATGGGATCACCCGACCTATAGGGGCCATGCTTATGCGGAGATATGGCGCAGTGAAACGGACTCTTTTAGCAGTGCAACGCTAATCGCAACAGAAGTGACCGACATTTTTAGCGACAGCGTAAACATGGGCACCGGTTATTACTATTGGGTGCGGTTTGTCAATGTGGCCGATATGAAAGGGCCGACCCAAGGTGCTAAAGGGCTATACGTTGAAACGCAAAAATCAGCCGAGCAGATACTAGGGGAAATAGGCGGGCTAATTGAGAAGTCGCACTTAGGGGCATTTTTAACGTCTGAGATTGACGCGATCCCCGACCTCGATAGCATACCTGGTATTTATACTATTCCTGATTTAACGCTTAAACTTAATGACGCTGAAATTGATATATCGAGCTACAAGCAAAGAGTGGAGTCTATTGATGCACAAACCGACTCGTTAGCCAGGCAGCTTATAGATTCTGCATTGCTAGGTGATAAGAATTGGGAGTCCAACACGCTCAAACTGGTATCACTGGAAACAGAGGTGGGCGATGTAAAGGCAAAAATAGATTCTGAATTTTTTACTATGGCAGAGGCGACCGAGGCAATAGCAGCGGCTACCCAAACAATTAGAGCGGAAATTGAGGATTCAGGCATATCGCTTAGCGGTAATATTTCAGAAACCTACTTTACTAAGGCTGGCACTAACGAGGCTATAGCTGCTTACGGGCAAACTCTAAAATCGCAAATAGAGGACCCGAACGGCACAAGTATAGGCGCAGCGCTAAAGACCGATTATTACACTAAGGTTAGTACGGACGAGGCTATCAGCGAAGCAACTACCGCCATGGCCTCAACGGTAACAACCGACATTAACGCTGCAGTAGACGCAAAGCTAACGCAAAGTTACTACACTAAGTCGGATGTTGATGGGGCTATATCAGAATCAGCAACGCTTATCATATCTGAGATTCAAAACCCAGACGGCGAAGGTCTTGGCTCTATCCTGTTTAATAACTACCAAACAAAAACGGATGCAAAAGAAACTGAGGCTAATTTAGTACAGCAACTTAACTCTGCTTATACCGAAGCATCACAAGCGGTTATTGAAAACGCATTAGCAAATGATGTGAGCGAGGAAAGAAAAACCGCCGCAGAAGCAGATATAGTTTTGCAGCAAAAAACCCTGGCGAATAAGCAAGAAGCTATTGCTAACTCATTGTTTACTATGCGTGCCGATTTAGGCGACAGTAGTGCCAAACTTAGCCAGTTACAGCAAACAATATCAACAAGCACCAGCGCAGTATCACGAAACCTGCTAGAGCTAAGCAGTAATATAGGTGAAACAAATAGAGAGGTTGAACGCGTAAATGCTGACTTGCAGATTAACTACTCGACCACGGCTGCCACGGAAAAGGCAATAAGTGATGCGACAACTCAACTAAAATCGACTATTGAAAACCCCGACGGCAACAGTGTAGGCGCAGATTTATACAACAACTATTCAACTACTGCGACAATGAATAGCGCTATCAGTCAGGCATCGCAATTACTCAAGTCGCAAATAGAAGATCCCAACGGGGCAAGCGTTGGCGGTGATTTAAAGGTTGTGACGACGGACCTGCAAACCAGGTATTACACTAAGACGCTAGTTGATCAGGCGATAAGCTCGGCCACAACACAACTAAAAAGCACTATTGAGAACCCTAGCGGCAGTAGTGTTGGCGCGGATCTGTATAACAACTATTACACTAAGAGTGCTGCAAACACCGCTATAAGCAATGCAAGCACGCTTTTGAAGTCGCAAATAGAAAACCCGAACGGTGATAGCGTTGGCAGCGATATAAAAGCAATGTCGGCTGATCTGCAAAACAACTACTACACAAAGGCCAGCACTGATCAGGCCATAAGCTCGGCTACTACGCAGCTAAAGAGCGCCATTGAAAACCCGAATGGCACCAGTGTAGGCGCAAATCTTTACAAGAACTACTACACCAAATCAAGCACTGACAGTGCTATTAGTACCGCCAGCCAAATATTAAAGGCAGCTATTGAGGATGAAAACGGCAACAGCTTAGGCGCAAGCCTGCAAACTCTGAGCCAAACAGTTGCATCTAACGAGGGTGACTTCTCAGCCTTATGGGGTATAAAGGCCAACGTTAACGGTTTGCAGTCGAGCATTGGGCTTGTTAATGATGGTGTTGAGCCTATATTCGCAGTTAAAGGCGCTAAGTTTGCTATTATAACGGATCAGGATCCTACCAACTTAACACCGGTATTTGCAGTGACCGGCGGCAAGACTGTGATTAACACGGCAATAATTGACCAGGCATTTATTAAGAGCCTAGTTACAGATGATTTATTATCTAATCGCGTGCTTGTTGGCTCCCGCTTTACTTCACCTTCTATCAACTACAATCCCGCCAATGGCGCAAGGAGCAATAACTTTTCAATTGATCCGGGCGGTAACATGCTTGCTAAGAGCGCGACGCTTGAGTCGGTTACTATTAAAGACAATAACGGCAACATTGTTATGTCGTCTACCGGTGCCATACCTTCATCTAAAGTAACTGGCCTGGGCGCTTTAGCCGCTAAAAACTCAGTGTCTTATGGCGAGGTAACAGGGAAACCCGCGCTGGGCTCGCTTGCTTATTTAAACTCACTTGCATATGACAGCATAACGGGCAAGCCTTCACTTGGCCCATTTGCAGGACTTAGTAAAATCTTGAGTTCGAATGTGACTACGTATATTGCTAACGGCGCTATTGGCTCTGCTCAAATAGACCAGGCGTATATCAACCAGTTGTTCGGCCAAAATGCGAGCTTTTACGGTACTGTTTACGCGCAGAATCTTGATGGTGATGTTATTGATTTAACAACAAAGGATATTAACCGAGTTGCTAACTCTGGCTCTGGCGAAGTCGAAGTTGTGAGGTTTTCAGTTTCAAGCCAGCCATTCCAACGAAAAATAATGATTGATGGTATTAGGGTTTCTAGTAACCCATCACCAAACTTTAACGCATCGAGTACAACACTTAAGCTTTACATGTCTGGTTACTCGACAGCTAGAGATAGCGTGACAGAGCAAACAAACCGCGATACAGGCGATAGAATATCGCCAATCTTACTTGCTACCATTCCTGCAAACTCAAGCAGGACGGTGTACGTTAGGATAAGCAAAGGCGGCCAAGGCGAGGAGGTTTCCGCTTTACCGCAGAGAATAGTAGCGAGGGTTTTCAAGGACGGATCTACAATTTCATAATGGATAAACCCCCCAATATAGGTTAATATTTTATCACAATGGAAAAGTCACATCTGCAATGCGTGTCATGGGATAAACACCGTGATCGGCTTAAAGAGCCAATAACTCGAATAGGCAATATTGCAAACGACCCACACCTATACCAAGAAATCGACAAAGCCTGCTCAAACGAGTGGGCTTTTTTGTTTTTGGTGCCTGATGGTTTCTTTATCTTGTGGCCGCGCCACATTGAAAACCAAACATATATTGAGATCACTGTCGCGTCTTGCCATGGCGGGAACGCAATGATCCGCTATCAACCACACATTATTGAGCTTGCTAAGCGTGGCAATGCTTCATTCATCGAATTTTTAACAGCTAGAAAGGGCTTTAATAAAGCAGCTCCCCGTCATGGGTGGCGGCTCGCTTGTGAGCGTAAAGGTCTAAAAGTATGGCGCAATTATATTAGAGGTTAACATGGGCGGTTCTACTGACGTTAAAGAAACCGAATATGAAAAAGAGCTAGCAAAAGTATATGCCGAGGAATGGGGTTACTACCAAGACAGCATTGTACCGTTTGAAAACCAAGTTATTGACGAAGCAAAGCAATCCAATGACGCAAGCGTTTACGATGACATAGCCGAGAACACCAATATTGGTTATAAAAAATCGTTTTCAGATGCCAGCAATAACGCACTATCAAGCATGGAAGCCAATGGCATAAACCCCAATAGCGGCAAATTTAAAAGCGTTGTTAGTGATATGGCAGACAATGAAGCGTCAGTAACAAGCGATGCTACGTCACGATCACAAGTGGCCGGCCAAGAGCGTTACATCGGCAAAATGAGCAATGTAATGGCGATGGGCCAAGGGCAATCACAAGAGGCGACAGCAACGCTTAGCGACATAGCAGCAAGCTCACAGCGAAAAGCGTTTAATGATGCCAACAATAGCCGACAGCAAACAGACTCAGTGTTAGGCGCTGCGGGTGCGTTGGCGGGCGCTGCAGGTAGCTATTACAGCAACTTATCACCTCCAAAGCCAGACGCAGTGATCAACCCTAACGCAGCAACACCAAGTGATATAAATAAATCACTAATGGGAGGCGGTTAATATGAGTTTCAACTTAGCAAGCAATAACGACCCCAGCAATTGGACCGTATAGGAGAAACCTATGGACGATGATTTTGAATACGACATTTACGATGTTGATACCACCAATATCAGAACAGACAAGTATCAAAACGCCCTGGCGGATCTAACTCGCCAGCAATTTGAAGATTATAAAAACCGGTTTTTACCTGTGCAAGAAGAATTGTTTGGCCTTGCTACTAGCGACAAATTGTTAAATGAACAAATGGCTCGCAATGAAAAAAATATAAATACCTCTTTCAATCAATCGAAAGTAGCTGAGTCTCAGCGCTTAGGGCGATACGGTTTAGCGCCGGACGAAACAAAACAAAGCAGCGCCAATACAGGCTTATTAAAAAGCCTTACAACGGCCTCTATAAATAATGAAACGCGTGAATCTGTAGACGATTTACAAAACCAAATACTAACGGGGCAAGGCGGCGCGCCTAAGTCTCTAGCTGATATTGGAGGTAAATAATGGGCTATTCAATTATGCAAGCCGGCCAAAGCACGAAGAACAAGGCCACAGGCTCACTTAAATCTCTATCTGATATGGAACAAAACCGTGAAATGACAAATGATAATTTAAAGCAGCAAAAGAAAAGCGCTCAGATAAGCGCTACTGGTACCGGCGTTATGGCTGGCGCTATGGCAGGCGCAGAGATCGCCTCGATTGGTGGGCCTTGGGGCGCAGCAATAGGCGCAGCAATAGGTTTGGCGGCAGGTTCACTTTAAGGGGTAATGTATGGCAGGCGCATTTGTAGATGGTGCATTGAAAGGTTTTAACATGATGGAGCGCCATCAAGAGCGGTTAGATAACAAAGCGCGATTAGCTGACCTTGACGCTTTTGAAAAGAAAAAATACAGCGACGAACAAGGTCGCTTAGCTGACATAGACAAGCGCTATGCAAAAGAGCGCGCAGAAGAAGTGGCATTTAAAAATAAGGAGTTTGACAGTCTTCAGCAATATCGCGCAAATACACTTAGCAATGAGGATCGCAACTTTGAAGAAAAGCAAAAAAACACCCAATGGGAGCAAAACTACCAAACACAGCAAGCGAATTGGAAAAATGACCAGCCAGCAATAGCAATGGCGTGGCAAACATACAGAGATACGGGGACTATACCGAAAGATTTAGAGCCTGTAATGCAAAGAAACAAGGCTATGGACCCTCGCACGTACACGAAGCCTGAAGTCAGAGAAAACATAAAAATGTTTGACTCATTCCTTGGTGACGTGGCGAAGACTGGGAAAATTTCAGAAATGAACTCACCAAGAGCATTGGAGCTAACAAACGCTGCTTTTTCCGACAAGCTAAATTCAACCGTTGGGCAATACAATGAAAGCATTAACTCAAAGGTGGCAAATAATAGAATTGTTAGCTATGTGCCGCTGAGTGAACCAGGCGAGCCAGTAAGGTTTGGCTTTGAGTTAGAGGTAACTTATGAAAATGGCATGAAAGAAAGAGAGCCTATGTCCAAAGGGCGAACCTCTGATCCAAACGACCCGCCTCTAGTGCTTACGCCAAAAGAGTTGTTTGGAACAGTTAAAACACGCGCAATGATGGCCGATATGATGGAGCGCCCCGAATACTGGGACAAAATGGGGGCGCAAGTCGGCGTAAGCTTTGGCGGAGAGTCTAAAGCTGACTACCAGAAAAAGCTTGGCGCACTTCAGGATGAGATGACCAAAGCATTTGCAAAAATACAGTCTGATAGCAGTTTAGGCGCAAGCGATGAAGAAAGACAGCAAGCCGTAGAGCGAGTGAAAAATATATACCTACAAAGAATAGACCAGCTCAACAAGGCTTACGGCATTAAAAGCGAAGAAGCGCCAAAAGAAAAGAAACTAAAAGAAGGCAAGGCAAGCGGCAATAATAACGATGCGGAAAAAGCAAAAGTAAAAGCAAAAGAAGATCTTGTAAACTCAATTTTAAATGGAACAGCAAGCGCCGCACCGGCAACCCCTAGCAACTCTAACAGTGGACTAGCCGAGCCAGGCTTTTTTAACGGGCTTAGGGATGGTGCCGGAGGTAGATATAAGAACGAAGCAAAGCCAATTGATTATTCGGATATGTCTCACCTAGACAGCGTATTAACGCAGACAGGCCAAACCCTTGGCTCGGTGCCTGGCACGCTTGGCGATATTGGCGAGTATATAGGCGATGAAGCTATTTCGCCTGCGCTAGACTGGCTAACCAAAAAACCTTCTGAGAAAAAATAAAGAGAACGAAATGGCTTATAATTATTTTGAAAAATCACCTGTAGAAGCAGCACAGGCAATTGAAAAGAAAAGTCAAGGCGCGCCACTTAACGATGGGCTTGTCGGTGATGCTGTAGATTCGTTCCAAGCTGGCGCGCTTAGCGGTATGGGCGGAATGTTTGACTTTGTTGGCGCTGAGGGTATAGCTAAGTCGCTGTATGCTTGGTCGGATGACCAGCAAAAAACAATGTCAGAAAGCGGTAGAGAGTCACTAAGCAAACAATTCATAACCGAAGATGCTAATGGCGATATAGCTATTGGTGAGGGTATGAAGGATATTGATACGTGGATCTTAACAATGGCCAATGTTGCAGGCCAATTTGCAGGGACAGCGGTTCCAGGCGGCGCAGCGGCAAGAGCAGTGACAAAGGTGGCGAACTTAGGTAGCAAAGGCGGCAAAGCTGCAGGTGCTATAGGCATGGGCGCTACAGGTGGGTCGGCGGCTACAGGCCAAGGTATGGAGCAAGCAAGGCAGGAAATTCAAAACATGCCTGATGAAATACTTGCCGATTCGCCAATGTTTGTAGGCGTACTAAAAGATATACACTCAAAAAAACCAAGTCTTAGCGGCGCTGAAAAATGGGACTTGGCAAAAGATGAAATTGCTAGTCGTGTTGCTCAAGATGTAAGAACAGACCCCAAGGTGTTAGTTGCGAATTTTGCGGCAAGCGCAATCGGAGATCCGATTATAGGCAAGGCGTTAACGGGTGCAAGAATAGCCAAAAGTGGAGCGCTAAAGAGCGCTTTGGCTGGAACTGTAACGGAAGGAACAACAGAGTCTATTCAAGCTGGCGTTCAGCAGTATGGTATAAATGAAGCCTTGCAACCTATTGATAATAGAGATTCAATGAAAGGAGTTGTAGCCGCAGGATTAAATGAAGGTATTGCTGGCGCGGGTTTCGGCGGCATCGCTGGCGGAATTGGCGGCGTAGCAAATAGAGGCAATACCATACAAGATGAACAGCCATCTACTACTTTGCCTGATGATGAAACCACTCCAAGAATTGACGAAAATGAAGGTGTTAAACTACCAGATGCTATTGCAGATGAAATAGCCATTGCTCCACGTAGTGAAGCGGCTAGTAAATTTCAAAGCGCTTCATCTGATATTGTGAGTAATGGTGTTGAGCAACTTGTTGGTACAGGGTTTACAAAAGAGCAAGCAATTGAAGCGGTAAAAGGCTACCAATATCAAGCGGCAATAAAAAAAGGGCTATCTGAGCACGAGGCGTCATTGGTTGTAGCTCAAACAATGAGAGATAAGTTTGATATAGATGATCCTATATTAACATCGCCTGCACCCGAGCAAGCAATGCCAAGCACCACGCAAGTAGCACAAGTTGAAAGCGAGGTAGGCAATTTAAAGTCCCCTATAAAAGAGCCTGAATACATTGCGCCAACAAGTGATAGTGCACAGCTAGATAGAATAGCCAGCGCTGCAGAATCCATGAAAACTGTAAAAGCAAAGCAAAACACTAAAGCTTTTTTAGAAGCAGAAAAGGCAAGGTTAAAACAAGCTGAAATTGAAAGAAGTGAAGCAGCAAGTTCAATAATTGCAGATACCACTAACTATCTAAACGCATCTAAGGCGCCTAGCGAGCTGGATAACAACCAATCATTACAGCAACAAAGTGCTACACAAATAAAGCAAACCCCACAAAAAGATATTGTGTTTGCCGGTAACGAAAGCGGCGTTAATGTTGCTAAAAATGGTGAAGCATTTAAAACCAAACGCGATGCGCTATTAAGTAAAGAAGCACGCGCAGCACGCAGGGCAGGCCAAAAAACTAAGGCAGTTAGTTTTGATAATGGCTTTGGCTGGACGATTAAAGGTGATGACGGCACCAAGCAAGATTCAGAGCAGGCAGCAGCGGAGCAAAGTCCTGAGTCTGATACAGTTGCGCAAAATGAACAGGGTGATCAAGCGCAGCCAGCCCAACAAGAAGGTGAAGCGTTATCGTTAAACGTAGACGCGGAACAAGTGAGTAGCGAAGAAAATAAGAATATCGCAGGTGAAATGATTGATGATGAATGGCAATCTTTTACAAAGGAGAGCGGCACCAAAAATATACCGCGTTCAGAAATGCCACAAATCAAAGCTGAAAATCGCGGCGCTATGGTTAATTTTATGAAAGCGCGTGATATTGGCAATGAAAAAGATGAGGTGCAAGCAAGCTCATTAAAACCAACACAGCAAGAATTTTCGCCAGCAAAAGTAAAGCAAGCGAAAGAGTTTGAAGGCGGCAGCCGCTCTATACTGGTATCGAATGACGACTATATATTAGACGGGCATCACCAATGGTTAGCCGCACGCGAAAAAGGCGAAACTGTAAAAGTAACCCGCTTAAATGCGCCTATTGAACAGCTAGTACCATTAGCTAAAGAAATGCCAAGCACTGAAACGCAAGATAATGCTGGCAACTTAACAGCAACCGGCAATGAAGAAACTGCCACCACTGGTAAACTAAACAGCGATAGTGGTAAACAATCTGAACAAAAAGCCGTTGAAACTGCCGAAACTGGTAAATTAATTGAACAAGAGCCGGCAACTACTGAACAGCAGGCAGAGCTACCGCCAATACTAAAAACAACTAAGCGCAAGTGGCTACAAAGTGAAGCTAAAAAGCTAGGCATTAAAAAAGGTTCGCCAGGTTATGATGCAGCCGTAGCTAAAATAGAAGAAAGCTACGAGCCAGCTATTGATAAAGCGCTCGCTGAATCATCGTTTGAAACATATCAAGAGTTTAATAGCGATACACCGGAAAGCATTAACCGCCAAGCGTATAACGAACTGCGCAAAGAGTTTGGCTATGATAAAGCACCACCGCCAGATGCGATTAAGCCAAATGAAGATGCAGAGCCGCCAAAGAGCGGTTTTTCTTTGCCTGAAACACTGAATGCGGATGGCATGACCGCCGATGAAATAGAGGCAGTTATCAATAAAACAAAAAACGAATTGGCCAACACAAAAACAGAAGATTGGGGCAATCTGAGAGGGCAGGGTAAGCGTACTGGCGGCATGGTTATGGGTGGTATGCGTGATTCATCATTGCAAGGCGAAAAGTCATACTTGAACCCAATAGGTAAGCTTGAGGACGTTAATAAAGCTGACTATGACGATGCTATCGCAACATTTAATGATAATAGCATGGCAAAATCAGCGTATGGCAAAGCGAGAAGCGCGGGCTTTGATCATGATACATCACTACGGTATGGGTTAAGTAAAGTCGCAGATATAGGAATGACATTTTCTGAACTGTTAAAAGTTGCAAAGCAGAAAGATAAAGTGAGCGAGAAGCCTGCCAATAATAAATCAAGCACCAATCAAGCAACGGTCAAGCAAGAAAGTATTAATGACACTGCTAGTGAAACAGAAATTAATGACATTGCTAACGAGTTGGAAATTGAAACCACTGATAAAAGTGTAAAAGTATTTGGCGATCCTGAAGAAATACGCGCCAAGCTAAGAGCGAGCGGTATTGATTTTTTAGGAGCCGATATAGAGGGCGGGCTTTCGTTTGGTAAAAAGCAGGAGCAACGAATAAGAGCAGCTATAGAGGGAGATAATATTGAATTATTCTCTAAATCCAAAAAGCCCAGCAATGGCAAGTCGATCAGTATAAAGCAAGCTCAGCGCGTTGCAGATCAGTTTATTAAAGGCTTAAAAGGTGCCAACGGGATCAAAATAAGTATATTGCAGGATACCGCCACAGCAGAAAAACTATGGCGCATGAGCTTAGACGGCGCAACGGTTAAAGGCGCTTATAGCGAGCTGAGTAAAACGGTTTATATAATTGCTGAAAACATCGATAACCTAACCGATTTAAAGCAAACGCTAGCACATGAAACAATAGCGCACGGCGGCCTTGATACTGTTATTGGTAAAGAGGCTAAGCAAGAATTCCTTAACCGCATAAAAGCCACTAAGGGCCGTAAAGCATTTGAAGGACTTTGGAGAGAAGTAAACAAAGACTACTGGGATGCAAGCTTGGACGTAAAGGTTGAGGAGATGTTCGCCCGCTTTGTAGAGAACGAACCAAGCAAAGGCGAGCTTAAATATTGGTGGAACGCGTTAAAACGCTGGATAAAAGCGCAGTTAGATAAAGCGGGGATTATGTACCGTGAAGATGATGAACTAACCGCAATGCGTGACATGCTTGAAAGTATAGTTAAAGGATTCAAAGCGCAGCGCGAAACAGCAGAGCAGCAACAAGGCGGTATAGCTTTAAGCTCAAAGAAAAATAAGCCAAGCGACAATGGCGACTCAAACGAAAGCGAGCAATACCGAAAAGATTTAGCTAAGGCGATGCGCTCACTTCGATCTAATCCTCAAATGATCACGCTAGGAAAAACCCCAAAAGTGTTAAGGCTTCTTGGCGCTCCGGACTTATCTTTACAAATATCGAGAGATACCATTAAAAAAGCGACCAACGGCATTAAACACGCTGTTGGCATGGATGTAATTGCAAACCTACCAGAGCATTTATCTGATCCAATAGCTGTTTTCAAATCGAAAACACACGGCAAGGTATTGCTTATTGACGCGGTTGATAATAATAACAATCCGATAATTGCAGCTGTTCACTTCGAGAAAAAAGCAGGACGTAACCTTCAAATTAATAATATAGCGAGTGTGTATGGAAAGGATAACGCGGATAGTGCACTGAAAGGTTTTGAGCTTGAATACTTAAATGAAGGCAAAAACCCTGCTTTGGTACGACTTGTTGGACTCCAATTGTCCAGAAGTGGTTCACCATCACAGGGTCTGAGTAAAAATGTACTTACTAAAGAGGACATTGTCAAGGAAAACCCTGACATAAGCTTCAGCCGCACAGCCAATAACGACACTAGCCCAGCGCCAAACAAAATAGCGGGATCAGTAAAAAAAGCGTTTACCCGCGACCGCTTTGAAAAATCAAGCGTGCCAGAGTGGGACGCATTAAACGCACAATTACGCGAAACTGATAAAACCGCAGGCGAAAAAATAAAACGTCAGCTTTCACGCTGGTTTATGCCCGGTGGCAACATGCCTGAAACCGTTCAGCAAGCTAAGAGAGGCCGTGATCGCGATGTGGCAGTGCATGAGTTTGATGTATCTATGCTGGTAGGCAAGCTAAATTCAGCAATGAAAAGCGCTAAAATAAACCCTGACAGATTAACCGATGCGCAATGGTCCAAATACCACGAGTTTTTAACGGGTGAAAATGATGGGCAATCACTAAAACAAAGTGAGCGCGAAACTCTTATTCTAATGCGCGAACATATCGACGGACTTACACAAGACTACGTTGCAAGTGTTAACAATAAACTTCAACAGCGATTTGAAGAAGATGGATCTATTGACCCTAAAGAGTCGGCACGCCTTGAAAAAATGCTAGGTAACATGGGTAAATATTTAAACCGCAGTTACAAAGCATTTGATGATCCTAAGTGGTTTGAAAAAATACCTACCAAGATTGCTGATGATGCCCGTGCATACTTAATGAAACAGTATAAAAAAGACGGCGCAACAGCAAAAGAAGCACAGCAAAAAGCCCAAGTAACTATGAACGAAATGGTTAAAACAGGCACCGCTTACGACAGCTTGGGATCTTTTATTGCTGAAAGTAAGCTTGGCTCTAAAGACTTATCTACGTTAATACCACGAAAAGACATCGCACCTGAGATCAGAGCTTTACTAGGTGAGTACATTGATCCGCGTGTTAATTATGCTAAATCAGTATCAAAAATGTCAGCTATGATCGCTAATGATAAACTACTAAGCACCATTCGTGACATGGGTATTAATAACTTTATTTTTGAAAAGGACGACCGCCCACCTAATGCGACAGTACAACTGGCGGGTGAAAAATCCGAAGTGTACGCGCCACTAAATGGCATGTGGACAACGCCAGAAATTAAAGAAGCGTTTGAAGATGCTATGGGCGGTGAGCGCGGCGAGGGCTGGCTAGAAAAAGCCATACGACTAAACGGGCTTATTAAATACGGCAAAACTGTGCTGTCACCCACAACAGCCATGCGTAATGTTATGTCGGCGTACTTTTTCACCGTTGCCAATGGACACTTTAATCAAAAATACATGAAGCAGGCCGTGGCAGCATTTAACGCACAAGTTAAAGAAAAAGTAACCGATGGCGAATCTGATTACATAAAACGCTTAATTAAATTAGGCGTGCTTTATGACTCAGCTAATGCAGGCGATATAGTCAAGGTGATGACTGATGGCAAAATAAACCAAATGCTTGAAGGCAGAAGCAACACAGGCTTTGATGGGTTAAATAAACTAGCCGACAAAACAACGGAGAACTTGCGCTGGTTAACTGCAAAGGCCACAGGGTTTTATCGCTTTGGCGATGACTTTTGGAAAATAGTCGGATTTGAAAATGAAAAAGCAGCACTAATACGTACTGGTATGGCAGAAAGTGATGCAGAGGTAGTGGCCGCTGAACGCATACAAGATACCTACCCAACATACAGCCGAGTAGGCAAAGCGGGGGCATGGTTGTCACGGTTCCCGCTAGCAGGTACGTTTGTATCGTTCCCGGCTGAAATCATTAGAACGACAGGTAACATGATGAAGCTTGCAGCCAGTGAAATAAAATCAGACAACCCCAAAATACGCGCAATGGGCGCAAAACGAATTGTAGGCATGAGCTTAGCCAGTGGCGGCATGTTTGCTCTATCTGCATTAAGCGCCGCCATGTTTGGCGTGACCGATGATGAAGAAGAAGCGCTAAGAGATTTAGCGCCGCCATGGCAAAAAAATTCAACCTTTGTTTACGCAGGCCGAGATAGCGATAACAATCTACGTTACTTTGATATGTCGTTCTTAGACCCATACGCTTACTGGAAGCGCCCTATAGAGGCCATGATGCGCGACCAACCTGTTAACGAGGCTATAGCCTCATCACTTAGCGATATGGTATCGCCGTTTTTAGGCACTGACATAACAACAAGCAAAATACTTGAAGTGCTCAGTAATAAAAAAAGCAGCGGTGGGCAAGTATACAAAGAGAACGATACCGCCATACGCAAAAGTGCAGATATAGCCAGCCATCTAGCATTAGGTTTAGCACCCGGCTTTGTAAATAATGCGTGGCGTATTGGTATGGCTGCGGGGGATGTTAAACGCTCAACAGGAAAGCCTTATAGCTTATCGGATGAAATGCTAGCACTTGCAGGCTTTAGAAGCTCAACCTTTGATCCTAAAGTGGGCCTTTACTACCGCACGTTTGACTTTAACAGCGCCATAGCCGAAGCCAGAAAAGAGCTAAGCGGCGTACTAAGAGATCCTAACAAAGTGTCTGATAGTGAAATAAGCGCAGCCAAAGCAAGAGCCAAAACAAAGCAAGAGCAAGCGTTTAAGCAAATGTCACGTTTAATTAAAGCGGCCCAAACAGGGGGCGCAAGCCGCAGGCAAGTAGTGCAAATACTCTTTTTAGCGGGGATTAGTAAGCGCAATGTTGGCTTTTTACTGCGTGAGCAAGTGCCGCCAGTAAATCTATCGGACCGCTCATTTGAAAGCGCAGTGAAGCGAGCGCAGTTAATAATGGATAATGAATCAGCAAGGGAGGTAAGAAGTCGATTTAACCGCATAATCAAAAATGATTAGCGGTTAGCTGAGAATAAAGGAGGCTACCTCCCTTTATTCTCAGTTATAGCAAACCATGCAATTGCGAGAAGTATAGTTCCAATTAAAGTAAAAGGGCTAAACAGAAGGGGCAGTCCAATTACGAAACAGAAATATATCAAAATGCCTTTTCTAGACTCCCTTCTTTTTCTTTTAAGCCAAGGTGGCTCCTCACGAATTTGAGCGTTAAGCCTATCCCAGTGGGCTCGCTCAGATTCTCCATCTAGTTTTTTTAGGGGCTCAAAGCTGTCATCATCTTTTGGCATAAATAATTCCTTTTAATAATAAAGCTAATTCAACTTTTTCCATTCGTCAACAAACCAATCAGGCTTAACCTGCTCTGGCTCACGGAAAAACAGGCTTAAAAATTCGTAAATATTAGAGCGTACAGGTTTGGTTTCGTATTGCTCTAACTCTTCAATCGCTTGATCTACAGGTAAATCACGTGTTTGCTTTGCTCGAGTAATAGCAAATTCAGCAACATCCAACAAGCCGCGCTCATCGAGATCTTGAAATAACTCTAAAACTTCTCGCTCCCTTGGTAAGCGCTCAACAGTCATAGGGGTAGCGTCTGCAAGAAAATTATTAGTATCACCCTTTAATAAAACGGTTAGCGCGCTATGGTTGGAGTGCCCATCACGAATATAAAACACAATTTCTGAGGCGCTGAAAAAGCCGTTAATAAATGCACATAGACGATCTTTATCACCATAAGTTGTGCCAGCACTGGCCAAGCGTGTGTTTTTTGTTTGGCACAAAGCAGGGATTACATGATGGTTAAGGTTTGATAGTAATATAGATAATCCGCCCAGTCTTTCTTGCATGGTGTGAACTTGATTTCCTAGAGCTTGGCGCTGATCTAGCGCTGTTTGCAACTTCTCCAACAGGTCGACATTCACAATTTCATTTTTATTCACTTCATCATCAAGCGACCTCTCAAGCCTTGATACTACCTCTGCATTCAAAGATCGCCCGTTAAGGTTAGATTTATTTTGAAGTTCTTCTTTCAAATGGCTAGGCATTCTCAGCCCAAATGGAGCTATATCTCTACTCATTATTATCTTCTTCCGAACAAATTATTACACAGTGTAGTTAAAAAAAGTTTGACAGTATAGTTTCACGGTGTAATATTTGGTGTAACTACTATGTAGTGTTACTTAAGCATAAATAAGTTTGGAGAGATAAAATGAAACAATACCAACCCATGTCATTCCGCTTTGAGCCGGAAATGCAAGCGTACATAACAGCAAAGGCAAAAGAAGAGGGGCGATCGCGTAACAAGCAAGTTGAAATGTGGCTTAAAAAAATTAAAGCCGACGATGAAGCTGCGCAACTTAGCCAAGAGGAGCAATAATATGTCACACCAATATGCACAAGTTAAATTCAGAGTCGTACCAGTCAATCACGAGTGGCTAAAAGAGCAGGCTAAAAAGAACCGCCGCTCACTTACAGCCGAGCTTAATTTTTTGCTTGATGAAAAAAGGAAAGCTGATGAGCAAGTTAAAACCGCGCAATAAAATGAAAGCCCCAACTGCTGTAACAGTTGAGGCTAGCAAAGAACTAACCAACCAAAGCATAGGAAAGGAGAGTCTTCATGGCTAATAATATACCAAATGAAGAGCAAAGCACACAACGAGTAAATAAAAGTGAATTACTCGTAAAAGCAAACATCATGACCAACAGTAGTTACGATGATTTTGATCGCCTGTTAACACAAACCAGATCGCTCGTAGATTTCATGATAGGTAACGACAACATGGAGGGGTTCTCCATGGAGCAAATTTCTAATTTATTGTGGCTTGTATCTGATCGCCTTGGCGATATGCAAGTTAAATTTGAATCAATGCCAATGAGGACTATCCAATGAACAGCATCGTTACCTTAAATGATACAAATTGCCCGATCACCACCTCACTGGCAATTGCTGAAGGTGTGGGCGGCACGCACAAGTCAGTTATTCAATTGATTCGGCAGAATGCCAGTGATTTTGAAGAGTTTGGCCCACTCGCATTTGAAATGCGGGTGGTGAAGCGTCCGCAGGGCGGGGGCTCAAAGGTTGAATATGCAATTCTTAACGAGCAGCAATCAGCCTTACTATTAACGTACTTTAGAAACAACGAAACGGTTAAAGCATTTAAAAAAGCACTGATCAAAGCATTCTTTGAAATGCGTGACGAACTAAACAAGCGCCAAGCGCCAGCGGAAAACTTATCGCGCATGGATATTTTGCAACTGGCCATGCAATCAGAAGAGGATCGTATTAGGCTTGAGCAAGAAAAGCTAAAGCTTGAGCATCAACTTGAAGAGGAAGCGCCGCGCGTAGCCTTTGCCAAGCAAGTTGAAGTCGCGCCTGATGCAATAAGTGTAGCGCAAGCCGCAAAGATTATTGGTACAGGCCAGCGGCGGTTATTTGCGTTCCTTCGTCAAATAGGCTGGATCACAAGACACAATGAGCCTTACCAAGCAAAAATTGAAGCAGGCTATCTTGATGTTAAGCTTGGAAGTTGGGAGCACCCAGAACACGGCCTTAAGCAATCAGTAACGGCATTGGTTACCGGTAAAGGGCTCGCCAAACTTCAAAAACTTTGGAGCGAGCGAGATCAAGAGCACGCAGCGTAGAAAACAAAAGCCCGCTTTATAGCGGGCTTTCTAATAGTAAACCTGAATTACATGGACTCTAGCTCTTTAACTTTGTTAATGGCAGCATCAAATTTTGATTTTTGCTCTGCATCCCATTTGAATGTGCTCAAGCCTGGCGCTGGAGCAGAAGCTACCACTTTGCCTTGAAGGAGTTGCTTAGATATTTCATCATGTACTGCACTAGTAGATAAAGGAAGCCCAACATCATTTGCGGCAGTATCAGCATTATATTCCATAAAATAACCCTCCGTTAGCATCGAATCAACGATGGTATTGTAATCATAATTTGGTGTGGCGATATTGTTGTCACCACTCTCAAAACATACGTATTTAACTATGTCACTTGTGCATAGGTCCAACTGAGCAGCTGTTCTAATAGCTTGATCAGAACACCTGTTCACATCCCAGCATTTAGCTGCATGTAAATTTCCAGATCCTGAAAACACAGAAATTATCTGATCAGTATCCTTACAAAACCACAAGTACTTATGTCCAGCATCGAATAAAACTTCATTATTCTTTTTATCTATTATTAATAAACTTATTGCTTCTCTACCTGCCTGGTCTTTTGTTTCCGGTAAATTATTAGTATCTAGACTATTGAACCACCAATACTTCCATTTAGCGATCAAGTGACCATCACCGGCTAAAATTAGCACTGCATTTTTTAGATCTGCTATTTTTTCAAATTTTGCTACGTCAGTATAAAAAAAATAAATTTTTCCATCAGAAAGCTTGGCTTTTGCAGACCATCTAGTATCAGAAGTTACGCGTTTGTTGTAAATATCGTAAATTGTTGTTGTCATTGTCTCATCACAAAATCCATTTTGTGGGTATATTACCTAAGTCAAGCACTAAAGCATAGCTTATTAAAGTAATCTTGGAATTATTTTAATCCATCTAAGCTTAATTTATTATGAAGGCAATTATGCTCGCTCATAAAAAAGCCCGCTATAAAGCGGGCTTTTAACAGAGTATCGAGTCATCAACCAGCAATAATACTATAGACAAAAATAAACGCGCCACAGCATAAGCCAAAAAACAATGCGAAGGCTTCTTGTCTTTCACGCCATGACGAAGAACCTATATTTAAGCAAAGCAAACTAAGCAGCATTACAGGCAAACCAAGGAACCAAGTTAAATTGGTACCAATTGATAATCCTATGATCATACCTGCTAACATTGCCAATATGTGCATTTTAAAATTGCCTGTATTAATATTGCGTAATTAAGTTATAGTAGGTTGATCGTTAAGTCTACGAGAAATTTGCCGCCCAGCCCTTGAATTACACTTCTTAAATCACAATATTCTAGTCCATGTTAGTTGAATAACATTCGTTGTAAAATCTAAATGAGTACCAATTTGTGTACCAAAACGGAAAAAGGCAAGACCATGACACAAGAAAAAAACATTGAAAAACATGAGTTTGGTTCAGATACGGGCAAGCTATTAAACTTAATGATTCACTCGCTTTATTCTAATAAAGAAATATTTTTACGTGAGCTTGTATCAAATGCATCTGATGCAGCCGATAAATTACGCTTTTTAGCGTTATCAAACGGCGACTTATATCAAGGTGATGCTGATTTACGTGTACGTATTAGTGCTGATAAAGAAGCCAATACGGTAACCATTTCTGATAATGGTATTGGTATGACACGTGATGAAGTGATCAGCTCTTTAGGTACAATTGCAAAGTCGGGTACCGCAGAGTTTTTCAAAAACTTAACGGGCGACCAAAGCAAAGATTCACAACTTATTGGTCAATTTGGTGTGGGCTTTTACTCAGCGTTTATTGTTGCTGATGAAGTGACAGTGCGTACCCGTAAAGCAGGCGAGACAACGGCTGTAGAGTGGCAATCAAAAGGTGAAGGTGAATACACGCTGCAAGAAATTGAAAAAGAAGGCCGCGGTACAGACATTATTCTACACCTACGTGAAGAAGAAAAAGAGTACGCAGACGAATGGCGCCTTCGTAGTATCGTGACTAAATACTCTGATCATATTTCTACACCAGTACAAATGTACAAAGCAGAAGTACCAGAGTCTGAAGGCGAAGACGGTGAGAAAATTCCAGCAGTTCCTGGTGAGTGGGAAAGCATTAACCGTGCTACGGCATTGTGGACGCGTGATAAGTCTGAAATCTCTGAAGATGAATACAAAGAATTTTACAAGCATGTAAGCCATGACTGGGAAGATCCACTTAGTTGGGGACATAACAAAGTTGAAGGTAAAACTGAATACACCAGTTTGTTATACATTCCGAAAAAAGCGCCGTTTGATTTATGGAACCGCGAGCGCCAAAGTGGCTTAAAATTATACGTGCAACGTGTATTCATTATGGATGATGCTGAGCAGTTTATGCCAAGCTACCTGCGTTTCGTTAAAGGTCTATTAGATTCAAATGATTTACCACTGAACGTATCGCGTGAAATACTTCAAGATAACAAAGTGACCCAAGCTATCCGTAAGGGGTGTACGTCGCGTATTATTAAAATGCTTGAGCGTATGGCGAAAAACAAAGCCGATGATTACCAAACGTTTTGGAATGAATTTGGTCAAGTAATGAAAGAAGGCCCAGCTGAAGATGCGGCTAACAAAGAGAGCATTGCTAAGCTATTACGTTTTGCTTCAACGCATACCGATTCAGACACTCAAGATGTATCGCTTGAACAATACATTGAGCGTATGAAAGACAGCCAAGATAAAATTTACTATGTTGTTGCTGACTCATTTATTGCAGCTAAAAACTCACCGCATTTAGAGATCTTCCGCAAAAAAGGCATTGAAGTTTTACTACTAAGTGACCGTGTTGATGAGTGGATGATGAGCCACTTAACTGAATTTGCAGACAAGCAATTTCAATCAATTACTCGCGGTGATTTAGATTTAGGCGACTTAGACGACGAAGAAACTAAAAAAGCACAAGAAGAGTCTGAAAAAGAAGTTGCAGGCCTTATTGAGCGTATTAAAACCGCATTAGGTGATGATGTTAAAGAAGTACGCTTTACACATCGTTTAACCGATTCGCCAGCCTGTGTGGTGAGCGACGACAACGACATGAGCTCGCAAATGCAAAAGCTGATGGAGTCAGTAGGTCAAGCAGTGCCAGAAGCTAAACCTGTGTTTGAGCTAAACCCTGAGCACCAGATTGTTAAGCATTTAAATGATGAGCAAGACGAAGATAAATTTGCGCAGTGGTCACATGTATTGCTAGATCAAGCATTACTAGCTGAGCGCGGTACGCTTAAAGATCCAACTGGATTTGTCACTCGCTTAAATAAACTTATGCTTGATTTAAGCAAATAAGTATTAAAAATCAATGATTGAGTAAAAAGGGAACATTTGTTCCCTTTTTTTATGCGCTGGAGCATAGAGTTTATTGATTTTTAAAGGTTAAATTTGCTGCATAGACGCTGCCCGAAAGGGTCTGTCTGCCTACATGGATGGTGGCAAATGGCGTGAGCAGGACGCAGAAGCTTTGCTCGATTTTTACTCAGCCTACTAGGTTGCAAACCTTGCGCCGCTATTAAAGCGCCCCTAGTTTGTACAAATATTAATCCGCAAAGGCCAACAGACTCTAGACAATTAGTATAAGTTACTTGAGTATCTGCAGCGCTTATGGAAGAATTCAGACTTTAAAATAAACTCTCATATTAGGGGACAATGATATGCGCATTATTCTTTTGGGCGCGCCGGGTGCAGGTAAAGGTACTCAAGCTCAGTTTTTAATGGATAGATACGGTATTCCACAAATTTCTACCGGTGATATGCTACGAGCTGCAATTAAAGAGGGCACACCACTTGGCCTTGAAGCAAAAAAAGTAATGGACGCAGGTCAGTTAATTTCTGATGACATCATCATTGGCCTTGTTAAAGAGCGCATTGCAAAACCTGATTGTGAGAAAGGCTTTTTACTTGATGGTTTCCCACGTACCATTCCACAAGCTGATGCAATGAAAGATAATGGCGTTGTCGTTGATCACGTTATTGAATTTGATGTTGCTGATGAAGTGATTGTTGAGCGTATGGGTGGCCGTCGTGTTCATCCTGGTTCTGGTCGTGTTTATCATGTTGTTTACAATCCACCAAAAGAGGAAGGTAAAGACAACGAAACAGGCGAAGAGCTTATTATCCGTGCGGATGACACAGAAGAGACAGTTCGTAAACGCTTAGGTATTTACCATGAGCAAACAATGCCACTGGTTGACTACTATCAAGCAGAAGCGCAAGCAGGTAATACGCAGTACCATAAATTAGACGGTACTCAAGCGGTTGAAGCAGTAAGCAAGCAACTAGCTGAGCTTTTAGGTTAATTTTTATCTAAAATTAAAAGCATAATTAAAAAAAAACCGCTTCATAGCGGTTTTTTATTATCTAAAATTCGACCTTTAAAGCGTTTTAAGCTTTTCAATAACGCTATCGTATTCAGGCTCGGTTGATAAGCTACTAACTAATTGTTTATATATAACTTTATGGCTTTTATCGAGAATAAAAACAGCGCGAGTAAGTAACCCCATATCTTTAATTATTAACCCATACTTTTGGCCAAAATCACGCCATACAGAATCAGACAGTGTCGTAACTTTATCGATATTTTCTGCTTTGCAAAAACGTTTTTGTGCAAAAGGTAGGTCGGCACTAATCGTCAACATGGCTACGCCAGGAAACTGTTGCGCTACTTTTTCATTAAAATGTTTTGTTTGCAGGCTACAAATACCAGTATCTAAGCTTGGTACCACGCTTATCAATACAGCTTGCCCTTGGTAATTTTCTAATGTAATGGCAGTAAAGCTGTCGTCGACCACTTTAAAATTTGGCGCATCAGCACCGACTTTAAGGCCTTGGCCTAGTAACGTAACAGGTTTACCTTGCGCTGTTACTTTTCCTGCATCTAAGGTGTTTTCAGGTAACTCTGATGCAAAACTAGTGCAACAAAACAGGCTCAATGCAAAGGCTAATGAACGACGCATGGATTTTTTCCTTTTAAGAATTAACGTAATAGTGGTGAGTGTATTATACTGTGATGGAGTTACCAAGCAGAATAATTGACGCGTTTATTTTCCCTAAAATTGTAAATAAGCAATACTTTGATTACTATGTATATATAAGAGATAGGTATTAATTAATAATATCCGTGCCTTTATTTTTTGCGGTGTCAGCGTACAACAAGTTTTAAAATAGAGAGATAATATGTCAACATCGGTTTTAATTTGTGATGATTCAAAACTAGCTAGACGTCAATTAGCTCGGTCTTTACCCGATGATTGGGATATTAAAGTTGAATTTGCATGTGACGGTGTAGACTGCATAAAACAAATAACTAAAGCCCAGCCTGAAATTCTTTTCCTTGATTTAAATATGCCAGAAATGGACGGTTATGGCGTGCTTGCTGCAATGAAAGAGCAAGGACTCGACGTTCTCACTGTTGTGGTATCAGGCGATATTCAACCGAGTGCGCATCAACGTGTGCTTGAGCTTGGCGCCATAGATTTTATTCAAAAACCGTGTTCCCCAGAAAAGCTTGCTGCCATTATTGAACATCATGGTATTAGAGATAGAGCACTGCGTGAACGCATGTCTCACTCGTTAGGTGAACAAGTTGACCCTGATGTTCGTGATATATATCAAGAGCTTACTAATGTTGCCATGGGTCAAGCTGGAGATTTACTGGCAAGACTGCTTAATGTATTTGTTAAGTTACCCATTCCTAATGTTAATGTTTTAGAAGTCAGTGAGCTCAACATGGCGTTAAGCTCTGTTGATACCAATGATACTACATCGGGTATTTGCCAAGGCTTTATAGGTGGCGGGGTATCTGGCGAGGCATTATTACTTTTAAATGACTCTAGTTTTAAAGAAATAGCCTCACTGATGAATTACGAAGGTGAACTAAACGACAAGGTTGAGTTAGAGTTGCTAATGGATGTAAGTAACATTTTAATTGGCGCTATTTTAACCGGCTTGTCAAAACAGCTCGACATGACCTTTAGCCAAGGGCATCCAATAGTTTTGGGGCAGCATCGGGACGTTTCTGAACTTGTTCAGTCGAATAAGTCGCGCTGGCAACGGACTCTAGCCATAGAAATAAGTTACGGTATTGAAAATCATGATATTAGTTGTGATTTAATGTTGCTCTTTACTGAAGATTCACTGAAAACTTTGAAATACAAAGTTGCTCATCTACTAGAAGATTAAATATTTATGCCAGCTGATTTAGATTTGAATGAAATCCATTGGTTAATGGATATGTTTAATACGGTTGATGTCGGTCTTGTTGTACTCGATCGAGAATACAAAGTGCATGTATGGAATGGTTTTATGGAAAATCATTCTGGTTTGTTACCGAGCGCTGTGAAAGACAAAGACTTATTTGATTTATTTCCGGCCATTGATGAAAAATGGTTTAGAAGTAAATCTGAGTCAGTGTTTGTATTAAAGAATCGTTCATTTACTATTTGGGAGCAGCAGCCGTATATTTTTCGTTTTAAAAACTACCGACCAATTACCGGTAAAGCGGACTATATGTATCAAAATGCCACGTTTATTCCACTTACCAATGTGCGAGGCGAAGTCGAGCATATTTGTATTATTATTTACGATGTGACAGATATTGCGGTTAACAAAAAAGAACTAGAAGAGTTAAATAAAAAACTAGAACAAGTAAGCCAAACAGATAGTTTAACCCAGCTTGCCAATAGAGGGCATTGGGAGCACTTACTGCACCAAGAATTTTTACGAACGAAGCGAAACGAAGGTTGTTGCTCGTTATTAATTTTTGATATTGACCACTTTAAAAAGATAAATGATAATTTTGGACACAGTGCTGGAGATGAAGCACTTCGTCATATAGCGAGTTTACTGAAAACTGCATTGCGTGAAACAGACATTGCTGGGCGATACGGCGGTGAAGAGTTTGTTGTTACTTTATTAGATACCGATAAACAAGGAGCTATTGTATTTGCTGAACGCTTACGCCAGCTAATTGAAACCTCTCCGGCGAAATACAATGAGCACACGGTGCATATGGCCATTAGTGTGGGTATTGCGTGTTTTGATGATCAATTTAAAGATCACGAACGCTGGATTGAAGCTGCCGATAAAGCGCTTTACCATTCAAAAGAAACAGGTCGAAATAAAGTGTCGGTATACGCTGATATAAAAAATGATGCTTAGACATCATTTTTTAATTGGGGGGTAAAATAAGCAAGTCAGTTTTAAGTAAGCGCATTATTTTTTCTGCAGTATTACCAATGAGTTTTGCTTTAATTCCTACATTCCCAACAGATCCTATAATCACTAAATCAGCATTGAGCTTGGCCGCTAAGCTTGGGATCACCTGCTCAGGCAAACCCGCTTTAATATAAAGTTTGTCGCGTAAGTTATTATCAATAATGAGTTGTTGCTGTGATTGAGGTAATTTCTCAAAGGCATTGACTAGTTGCTCTTCTGAAAATACTAAGCCTAGATCTCTTAAGATTGGAGAAATATACACTGTGTAGCCGGCATAAAATTCACAGTCTGTTCGCTGTGCGTATGCTAGGCCATATTTAATAATTGACTGATTAAGCTTATGTTTTGCGTTTTTTTCGCTGGCTAAATCAAGTGCGGCGAGTATGTTGGTATGCTTGCGCCACTTGTTATCTGCCGCTAAATACAAAGCGATGGGTGTAAAGCGGATAAGTTGCCAATCAAGTTCACTAAATTTGCTGTCGCTGTCGATATGGCGTGTTTTTATCACCATTTCGTAGTCATCAGTATTAATATCTTCGTTAAGCCACTGCTCGGGGGCTTCATGCCATGCGGTTTGAAAGGTATAACTGCAACCCTCCAGTTCAGCGCTAATCAGTGGCTCCAACTGTGCCCTTAATGATGCAAGGCATTTATCTTGCAGCGCAAGTAGTTGTTCTGGCGACAGAGAAAATAAAATATTGCCGGTTTCTTCAAAGCTAAATGCAACAATATCAATATGTTTATTCCCTTGCAGCGCTTTTTGTTTAGCATGCTGCAATGACGTTTTTGCAAATTCAACCGAATCAATCAGTACAAGAAGCTTTTTTTTGTCCATTATTTTTACTCTGTTGTATGGCGTGAATCATCAATTGGACATTGACCAATGGTTGAAATCTCACCAGAATTTGACTCCTGTTCCAGTTTTACCTTAAAGCCCCATAGTCTGTAAAGGTGTTTTAATACCTCCCCATGGGAGTTAGCCAGTGGAACGGCATTATGGGGTACATATCGTAGGATTAAAGAGCGGTCGCCGCGTAAGTCAACATCGTAAACTTGTATGTTAGGCTCATGATTACTAAGGTTATATTGTGCAGAAAGTGCTTCTCTAACCGCTTTGTAGCCATTATCGTCGTGAATAGCGCCTATTTCTAAATGTGGGTTACTAGCATGGTCGACTATGGTGAATAATTTAAAATCCCGAATCAGCTTAGGGGATAAAAATTGGCTAATAAAACTCTCATCTTTGAAATTTTGCATTGCAAAGTGCAGTGTCTCGAGCCAGTCACTGCCCGCATGCTCAGGAAACCAGCGTTTATCTTCTTCTGTTGGGTTTTCACAAATACGACGTATATCAACCATCATATTAAAGCCCAGTGCATAGGGGTTAATACCTGAGTAATAATCGCTATTGTATGGAGGTTGGTACACAACATTAGTATGGCTTTGTAAAAACTCCAACATAAATGAGTCGGTTAGTTTTCCCTCATCATATAAATGGTTCAAAATAGTGTAGTGCCAAAAAGTGGCCCAACCTTCATTCATTACTTGGGTTTGTTTTTGCGGGTAAAAGTATTGTGATATTTTTCGCACTATCCTGACGATTTCTCGTTGCCATGACTCGAGTAAAGGAGCATTTTTTTCAATAAAGTACAGAATATTTTCCTGTGGCTCTTGCGGGAAGTGGCGTTCGTGTTTTTTTGACTCTTGCTGTTGAGAAGGAATGGTACGCCATAATTCGTTAACTTGTGATTGCAAATACTCAGCCCGTTCTTGCTGACGCTTTTGCTCTTCAAATAACGAAATTCGTTGTGGATGTTTGTACCTATCAACACCGTAACTCATTAATGCATGACATGAGTCGAGTATGCTTTCTACTTCGGAAATACCGTACTTTTCTTCACAGCGGCTAATATAGTTTTTAGCAAACAATAAATAATCAATAATTGAGCCTGCATCAGTCCATGTTTTAAATAAATAATTCCCTTTAAAAAATGAGTTATGCCCATAGCAAGCATGTGCCATAACCAGTGCCTGCATCGGAAGGGTGTTTTCTTCCATTAGGTAAGCAATACAGGGGTTCGAATTAATCACAATTTCATACGCAAGTCCCATTTGACCGCGTTTATAATTTTGCTCCGTTTGAATAAATTTTTTACCATACGACCAGTGAGTGTAGCCAATGGGCATGCCTACACTTGAGTAGGCATCCATCATTTGTTCTGCGGTGATCACTTCAATTTGGTTAGGGTAGGTGTCTAGCTTATAGTGCTCAGCCACACGCGCTATTTCGTCTTGGTATTGTTGCAATAGTTCAAAGGTCCAATCGGGCCCATCACTTATTCGATTATCTTTCATAATGCTACCTCGCTTTGGCTATGCAGCCCCTTGCTGTTGACGACCTTTTTTAAATAGCTCCCTAAATATAGGGTAAATATCTTCAACACCTTGAATATGTTGGATGGCAAAATTACTGTTCGTTTGGCTAATGCTTTGATACTCGCGCCATAAACTTTGATGAGCACGTGTGGTAATTTCTATATAGGCAAAATAGCGAACAGCTTTAAGTATTTTATTACGTAAAATGTGCCCACATTGGGGCGTGTCATCGGCCCAATTATCACCATCAGAAGCTTGTGCTGCGTATATATTCCATTCATCAGCATTATAGCGCTCAGCTATTATTTCATTCATCAGTTTTAGTGCACTTGAAACAACGGTACCGCCTGTTTCTTGTGAATAAAAAAATTCTTGCTCATCAACTTCTTTGGCCTGGGTATGATGGCGAATATATACAACGTCGATGTCTTTGTAGCTGCGAGTTAAAAACTGATAAAGCAAAATGTAAAAGCGTTTTGCCATGTCTTTTGTTGCTTGATCCATTGAACCTGACACATCCATAATACAAAACATCACCGCTTTACTGGTTGGGTGTGGTTGTTTGTCGTAGTTACGAAAACGTAAGTCGTAATTATCGATAAAGGGCACGGTTTTTATTTGCTGTTTGAGTGTGTCGATTTCTTTTTGTAATAAGGCCACAGCGGCTTTATCACAGTGTGGTTGTTCAAGCAGCAGTGCTAGTTGCCCCTCAAGCTCGCTAAGGCGGCGTTTTTTACCTGCGGCCATCGCAATACGACGAGCTAGAGAGCCTTGTAATGAGCGCACTACATCAATATTACTGGGCATACCATCGATGCAAAACCCAGCGCGATGGGTTTTCATTTGCACTAGCTTATCAAGCTGATTTTCTTGCAAATTAGGGAGTTCTAAATCCTCAAATAACAAATCAAGGTATTCATCTTTAGAGATAGAAAAAACAAATTCATCTTGGCCTTCGCCAGAGTCACTTGCTTCACCTTCGCCTGCGCCACCGCCTTTGCCTCCTTTAGGGCGTTCTATTTTGTCGCCAGTAGAGAACTGATCGTTCCCAGGGTGTATTTGCTCTCTATTACCGCCTCTACCTTGATGAAAAGTAGGTTCACTAATATCGCGCTGCGGAATAGAGATACTCTCTCCAGAGCTTGAATCAGTGACACTGCGTTTATTGATCGCATCAGACACCGCTTCTTTGATCTGCTTTTTATAACGCCTAATAAAACGCTGGCGGTTAACTGTGCTTTTGTTTTTGCCATTTAAACGCCTGTCGATAAAATGCGCCATAATGACCTCCTAAAAACTGCAATTATGAAGGTTATTGCGATTTTCTAACCCGTAAATACCACTCAGATAGCAAGCGCACTTGTTTTTGCGTGTAGCCTTTTTCAACCATACGATTAACAAAGTCCTCATGCTTTTGCTGATCTTCAGCTGATGTTTTTGCATTAAATGAAATAACAGGGAGTAAGTCTTCCGTGTTTGAGAACATTTTTTTCTCAATAACCGTGCGTAGTTTTTCATAACTTGTCCACAGCGGATTTTTGCCATTGTTATGAGCGCGAGCACGCAGTACAAAGTTAACAATTTCATTTCTAAAATCTTTAGGGTTTGAAATACCTGCAGGCTTTTCTATTTTTTCAAGCTCAGCGTTGAGTGCATCTCGGTCAAATAATTGCCCTGTATCAGGGTCGCGGTATTCTTGATCTTGAATCCAAAAATCAGCATAAATAACGTAGCGGTCAAAAATATTTTGGCCATATTCTGAATATGACTCTAAGTACGCGGTTTGTAGCTCTTTACCTATAAACTCAACATATTGTGGAATTAAATAGCCTTTTAAAAAGCTTAAATAACGCTCTTCAACTTCGGCACTAAATTGTTCACGCTCAATTTGTTGCTCAAGCACATAAAACAAATGCACAGGGTTGGCGGCCACTTCGGTGGTGTCAAAGTTGAATACTCGCGATAAAATTTTAAACGCAAAGCGGGTTGAAAGGCCGGTCATGCCCTCATCAACACCAGCATAATCACGATACTCTTGATACGACTTCGCTTTTGGATCGGTGTCTTTAAGGGTTTCACCATCGTAAACTCGCATCTTAGAGTAAATGCTTGAGTTTTCCGGCTCTTTTAAGCGCGAAAGAGTGGTAAATTGGGCTAAAATTTTAAGTGTACCTGGCGCACAGGGGGCGTTGTAAAGCTCACTGTGTTCAATCAGCTTATCGTAAATTTTAGGCGCTGATCCATTTCTGTGTTGGTTTGCTATACTAAGTAAATCAAATCATGTTAGGAGCGTCCATGAATAATACTCAGTTTGCCAATCTTCAAACAAAACTAGAAGATCTAACTTTTGTTCAGTTG
>Ga0208315_1000196_pt1 | contig 57550 bp, 48 predicted proteins | sample MalvireepMed_215_FD_184239 | JGI IMG/M metagenome (GOLD analysis project Ga0208315, IMG submission 184239) | Marine viral communities from the Global Malaspina Expedition - Malaspina viral metaG DeepMed_215 (SPAdes) (version 2) | ecosystem: Environmental > Aquatic > Marine > Oceanic | place...
TGACCTGCTGATCAGTGATTCGTGTTCCCGGCACAGTGAACTCCTCCGTTCTGCTGTACCGAACCTTATCAGATCAACCGGCCAAGATAATTGTCGCTAGACCGGCCACCGTAATTGTCGCTTAATAACCCTTTATTTTTAGTTATCGAGTTAGGTGTACTCAGGCGCTGTATTGTACTGCTTGCATAGTGATTTAATAACACCTCATCTAAAGCGTAATAATTTACTTTATCTAGCTCAGATAAACGTATACACAAGTCGCGATCTGTACAGCTAAGTAATCTTTCATCAAAACCACCCGCCATCAACATAAGCTCAAACGTTAAAAATAGGTTTGAACCTTGAATACCTGGATTACCTATTAGAAACAAATCTCTTTTAAGTATCTTCGGTGATAGGCATTTAAAATATTCATCGTCTTCTACACGATTGAAACCCGCTGCCACCATATTAAACATATTTATATTCGCAGCGTGTAAACAACGTTCTAAGTAACGGCTGTGCCATTCATCATCATCGTCCAAAAATGCAAGAAATAATAATTCACTGCTTTTTTTATATTCACTACACAGGTGATCAATAGCGGTATTCCACGCACCGCTGGCACCGGGTGTACGATTATTTTTTAGGTATTTAATATGGCAATCATGATGAGAGAAAGAAGAAACTATTGATTCATTTTGCTGTTGAATATTTTCGTGAGAATCGTCGACAACAATTAGGTAGTTAGGTGATCTGGATTGGTTGAAAACACAAGCGAGTGCACGCTCTTTTAAAAGGGAAGGCCTGTTCTTAGTCGCTATAATTACAGCCACTTGTTTGTCAGTCAAATTATACTCCATTATTTTTGAGTGACGCGTTATATCGCTTAATTTCACAAGAACCTAGCTAGCACTGGATTCAAGGGAGACAGATAATCCCTTTTGTAAAATTTGTTGTCAAGCTGAGTTTAAACGAACTCATCCTTTGATTGTTTAATGTTCGTTATCAGCAACTAAGTAAAAAATACGCTTTGCTGTTCAATAAAGCTAGGGGACTTATTGGGGAGAAACCGGTTGCAATAAAAGTGTCTCAGTTACGTCTCAGTAGTGAGACACTTTTAAAATAACAACTTTTAAATCAGCAAGTTAAAAAACCCTAAACATAACAGCCAATAGGCTTGGCTGTCGGTGGTTTTGCTTACTTGTTGTAAAACTCTTTATACCAAGTAATAAACTCTGCAACACCCTCTTTAATGCCTACTTGTGGCTTATAGCCTGTTGCTGCGAATAAATCTTGAGTGTCAGCATAGGTTTGGTACACATCACCAGGCTGCATTTCACGGAAGTTTTTCTTGGCTTCTATACCCAGCTCATCTTCAATTGCTTTCACAAAATCCATCAAGCTAATAGGTGAACCATGACCAATGTTATACACAGCGTAAGGCGCTGAACTTGAAGCTGGCGTACCTTGCTCTACAGTCCACTGCTCATCATGCCCCGGTACAACATCAGCGATACGCACTACGCCTTCAACAATGTCCTTTACATGGGTAAAATCACGCCACATATCACCATTGTTATTAATATCAATGGTGTCGCCATCTAATATCTTTTTAGTAAAGATAAACGGAGCCATATCTGGGCGGCCCCACGAACCATACACAGTAAAGAAACGTAGGCCTGTGGTTGGAATATCGTATAAATGAGAATAGCTGTGTGACATCAACTCATTGGCTTTTTTAGTCGCCGCATACAAAGAAACAGGATGATCAACTGAATCAGAAGTCTCAAAAGGAACTTTAGCATTTAGGCCGTAAACAGAGCTCGATGATGCATAAACTAGGTGCTTCACTTTTGTTTGGCGACAGCCTTCAAGAATATTAAGGTGACCGACTAAGTTAGAATCAGCGTAAGCATGTGGGTTTTCAATTGAATAACGCACACCTGCTTGTGCCGCAAGATGTATTACACGGTCAAACTGCTCTTGCTCAAATAAACTTGTCATTGCAGGGCGGTCTGCTAAATCAACCTTTTTAATTTCAAACTGCTCATGCTTAATACGTTCAAGACGCGCAAGCTTGAGATTAACGTCATAGTAATCATTTAAGCTATCAATACCGACAACTTGATGTCCTGCAGCAGTTAGTTTTTCTACAACTGCACTACCAATGAAGCCAGCTGCGCCTGTTACTAAATATTTCATAATATTCCTTTATATGTAAAAGGGTAAAGAGGTATTGAACGACAAAGCAATAGAAACTAGTTACTAGCAAAGAGACGTTTAATGACGTAATAAGCTTTGACTGATACCTATAATTGTATATTCAAATTACTATAGTTAAATAGCTATTAGTCACTTCCAAATAAATCACGCGTGTACACTTTATCTGCAATATCGTTCAGCTCTTCAACCATACGGTTAGATACCACTACATCTGATATTTGCTTAAATTCATTTAAGTCTTTAATTACACGTGAATGATAAAATTCAGCTTCTTCAAGTACAGGCTCGTAAACGACAACCTCAATACCTTTAGCCTTAATACGTTTCATTATGCCTTGAATAGCAGAGGCTCTAAAATTGTCAGAGCCTGTTTTCATTACTAAGCGGTAAACACCTACTATTTTAGGCTTACGCTTAATAATTGAATCAGCAATGAAATCTTTGCGTGTAGTGTTAGCATCAACAATTGCACCAATAATATTATTTGGTACGTCAGCATAATTTGCACGTAATTGCTTGGTGTCTTTTGGTAGGCAATAGCCACCATAACCAAACGACGGATTGTTGTAATGGTGCCCAATACGAGGATCTAAGCCTACACCTTGTATAATTTGCTTCGAGTTTAAGCCATGTTCTTCTGCGTAGCTATCCAGCTCATTAAAGTAAGCAACTCGCATAGCGAGGTAAGTGTTAGAAAATAACTTAATTGCTTCAGCTTCTGTTGAGTCAGTGAATAGCACTTCAACATCTTGCTTAATTGCACCTTGCTTAAGTAAGTTTGCAAAAATAGTTGCGCGCTCACTTTGCTCACCTACAACAATACGTGATGGGTATAAGTTATCGTAAAGCGCTTTGCCTTCACGTAAAAACTCAGGAGAAAATATTAAGTTGTCAGCGTTAAGTTGCTGCTTAATATCAGCCGTAAAGCCTACCGGAATAGTCGACTTAATCACCATAACTGCATTTGGGTTATGCGTCATTGTGTCTTTAATTACAGCTTCAACAGAGCTAGTATTAAAGTAGTTGTTTTCAACATCGTAGTCAGTGGGTGTAGCTATAATTACGTAATCAGCGTCTTTATAAGCGGCTACCTTGTCAGTAGTGGCTGTAAAATTTAAGTCATCACGCGTTAAAAACTCACTAATTTCTGTATCAACAATTGGTGACTGCTTATCATTTAAAAGTGCTATTTTTTTCTCGTCAATGTCAAGTGCAACCACTTCGTTATGTTGCGACAAAAGCATAGCATTTGAAAGGCCTACATAGCCTGTACCTACAACAGCAATTTTCATTTTAATCCTTTAAGATTAGTAAATAGATATAATATTACCAGAGGAGGGATAACCGTACCGCTGATATTTCATCTCACTAATTAACAATAATATTTAACTAGCTCTTCAATAAAGTTTGTCACTTGCGCTTTAGGTAACTCATTAATGCCAGCAGCGGCAGCACGACCTCCGCCCGTATCAAACTTACTACATATATCTACAGCGCCTTGCTTATTGGTAAGAGGGGCTCTAACGCTCACTAAGTAACTACCTTTGTTATTAAACGTAAATACCGCGTGAGCTTTATTTGGAGACTGATTAGCAAGGTCATTACCTAAAACGCCGCTTACTCGACGAGCCCAAGCAGCATCTTCTAATAATATTACTTTAGCTGTATCGCAATCATGGAGTATTTGCGCATTAGCGGCTTTCTCCATATCAGCTTTATAAGCTTGCTCAAGAGTATAATAAACCGAGCTTTTATCGTTTATTGCATCAAAAGGCGACTTATACTGCATAAGCAGCTCAAATAAATCGGCAGGTGCAAAATGTAAATCTGCCACTTCACTTCCGTAGCCGTTATAGTTTATGTAAGTACCAAATGCTTTTAACTGTGACTTTTGAAGTTCAGTTAATCCAAGCTTATCGGCCTCGCTATCAGCCTTAGCAAATAAGTTATCACCATAAGCGGCAGTAATAGCCCATAAGTGAAATTGTTTATCTAGCAAATCACTGACAATTAAACTTGTACACATATTTGCATCTAAATCTATATGGGCAAATAAATTTGCATGGTTAGGTATATCCCCAGCTTTGTGGTGATCAACATACATAACACGAGCCCCAGCACTTAAGGCATCGTGAAGCGCTGGCATATTCTTTTCCATCGAAATATCCAATACCCTAATACAGTCCCCTTCTTGAGGAGCGATTTTTTGCATTAATTGAATATCGCGTTTAACACCTGTTACCTTTACTGTCTCGGTGGGGTTAGCTAATTGCAGCTGTAATAAAGCAATAATGCCGTCGGCATCACCGTTAAAAATGTCATATTTCATAATACTCTCAAGTACCAAAATAGAAAAAGTATACCAATATAATTAAAGGCAGCTCTTAACCTAAGGATAGTAAGCATAGGGTCTACTATCACAAAAAGCGTGTTTATTTTATCAACAAAGCAGCCAAGTACTACCACACAAAGTAAAGCCATTGGTAAATTTACTAATCAAAAGTAGTTAACTGCTAGTTCCTACAATTTTATTTTTTATCAAATAATCAACAATTTGATCTGCGCATTGTTCAATGGTCTGCTCTGCTGTATGGACATGTATGTCCGGGTTTTCAGGCACATCAAAAGAAGAGCTAATCCCTGTAAAATTTGGAATCTCACCCGCACGCGCTTTTTTGTATAGTCCCTTAGGGTCTCGACTTTCACAAATAGCTAGTGGCGTGTCGATGAACACTTCTATGAATTCACCTTCATTCACTATACTTCGAGCCTGAGCGCGATCAGCTTTAAATGGCGAAATAAACGCAGTAGACACAATAAGTCCTGCGTCCACAAACAGCTTAGCAACTTCACTTATACGACGAATATTTTCAACGCGGTCTTCGTCACTAAATGTGAGCCCTTTGTTCAAACCCATACGCACGTTATCGCCATCAAGCAAATAAGTATGGCAGCCTAACGAAAATAGCTTTGCTTCAACAGCATTTGCCACTGTAGATTTTCCTGAACCACTTAAGCCAGTATACCAAAGTAATACAGGCTTATGACCTTTGTGTTGCTGCTTTTTATCTCGCGACACGGTTTGTGCGTGCCATACTATATTTTCATCTTGGCTCATTAAAGCACCTTTTTTTTAAATTATTTAAAGCCTGAAACTTATAACGCTCTATATTATATTGTTTAGAGCTTGCTCACGTTAGAAGCGTTGCTTCTCATCGCCTGAAAATGTAAAAACCACAGTAAAAGCGCTGCTTTTAAACGCCAGCAAGCTGCGCGTCTACAAAACCCTAACCTATAACACAGGCGCTAAGCTCTTAACTCAATGTTTTTCAACTAACACTAAACGGAAAAAACACAGGTACAAACACCAATACAACAAGTGCATACACCATACTAATAGGTAAGCCTATCTTCACAAAATCGTTTAACCTGTAATTACCAGCATTAAATACCATCAAGTTAGTTTGATACCCATAAGGGCTGATAAAGCTTCCGCTTGCCGCAAAGGCTACCGCCATTACAAAAGGCAATACATCTACACCAAACCCTAAAGCCACGGTATAGCCTATAGGAAACATCAACGCCGCAGCAGCGTTATTCGTTACAAACTCGGTCATTAACCAGGTTACTACATAAACTAATACAAATGCAGTGTACACATACCTAGGGTCATCAAATTGACCTATAAATCCACCTAACGATTCAACCACGCCAGAGTTAACCAGCGCGTTCGAAAGTAAAATAGCTGACGAAACCACCAGCCATATATCAATGGGGAATCGCCTTACCAGCTCATTGGTGGTTAAGCTACGAGTAAATAAAAGGCCCCCGAGCAATAACACCAGCCCCTCTAACAAATCTAACACGCCAACAGCCGCCAACGCTATTGTGGTTATAAAGCCACCTATAGAAAACCATGCTCGCCAGCCATTAATTCTACTTTCAGGCTCTACACCGGATAAGGTTAAAAAGTTTTTATTTATATTTGTTCTAGATTTATAGTCATCACCCACGGCTAATACTAAAAAGTCACCAGAGCGAATAACCACATCACCTAACTTACCCGAAACCTGCTCGCCGTCACGCCTTATTGCCACTACAGCAGCATCAAACAATGCCCTAAATCCCGTAGTTTTAAGCGTACGCCCTACTATTATACTTTCCTGCCTAACAACTACTTCTGTAAGGTTGCTATTTAAAGTGCCATTTTTTTCAGCAAAAATTTCTAATCCTGAAAACTGCCCAAGCTGCAATAATTTAGTTATGTCTCCGCAAAATATTAACCTATCAGCTGGATGTATTACCTCTGACGGAGAAACAGGGCTAATTAGCCTCCCCTCCCGGACTATTTCAACTAAAAATAAAGACTCTAAATGCCTAAGCCCATTCACCTCAACAGAGCGCCCTACAAGCTCAGAATCTGCAGATACCTTCGCGTCTATAAAGTAGCCTTCAGATGTCACTTTATTTTGTTCTATACTCGGTAACATTCGGGTACAAAAAAACATCGTCAAGCCGCAGCAAAGTACCAAAATAGCACCCACAGCAGTAAATGAAAAAAACGATAACGACTTACCCGACGCCTCAATATACATTGAGTTAACGATTAAATTAGTAGAAGTACCTATAAGCGTAAGCGTTCCACCTAAAATAGAGGCATACGACAAAGGTAATAATAACTTGCTGGCAAAATGATGGGGGTTATTACGAATAGGCGAAAGCAGTGTAGCTACAACCGCGGTATTATTTAAAATAGACGAAAAAAAGGTCGTTACACCAAACAACCTAAGCCATGTAGAATGATAACTATCTACAATTGTTTTAGACGCTATAACTCTTAATAAACGCGTTTTTTCAAGCGCTAACGAGCACAACACTAATAAAATTAACGTCACTAGTCCTGGGTTAGCAATGCTCGTTAAAAACTGGTCTTTACTCACTAAATCGCAAGCGATTAAAGCAATAAGTGTTGCACCAAAAACAGCAACAGGTCGCGTTTGTAAAACAATTAAACCTAAAATTGTTAGAGCAAAAATACAAAGCGTTAGATATGCATCTAATGGCATGATTTAAGTAGCCATCCTTAGTTAACCTGAACCCTAGATAATAAACCTATCTCTAGCGGCTATTTTCAGTGCTAACTGCGTTAAACTTACTTGTAATAGGCCAGCTATTGACGCGTAAATTCGCCTTGTTTTCATTGAAAATCTCTGGCTAGAGATAATAAATTTAAATATCACTATAATTCAATATGTTTGTAAGTCTCTTAAACAGAGTTCAGGTTAGTTAATAAAATGCGGGCTTATAAAAGCCCGCTATATCTTGAGTAATCTAACGGATTACTTTTGCATCCCAATGCGGAAAGTGCTTACGAACTAACGCATTAAACTCAACTTCAAACGCAGAGTGCTCGCTTTTAGGCTTGTTGCCTTTTCCATCTAATGGCTTACGTATCATACCCGCACCAACCGTAACGTTAGTTAATCGGTCAATCACAATAAACGCACCAGTATGTTTATTTACATCATACGCATCAAATTGCACAGGCGCTGTTAATGCAAATTGGCAGTTTCCAATTTCATTTAGATTTAATTGTGATGCCTCTTGTTGCTCTAGCGTGTTTACATCAACCTTATAGTTAACAACCTCAGCGTAACCATACACCGATTTGCTTCCTACTTTAATTTCATACTCACGGTCTACATGTAGGGCTTCTTCGGTCATCCATACTACGTCTGCTTCAAAGCTATCAGCTGAGTGTGGCTTTTGATGCGGACGTACCAGCATATCACCACGGCTTACATCTATTTCATCTTCAAGCGTTAATGTAATAGCCATACCTGCAGATGCTTTTTCAAGGTCGCCATCAAAAGTAACTATTGATTTAACCTTACTCTCTTTACCTGAAGGTAGTGAAGCAACCGTATCGCCAACTCTAATATCACCCGCAGCTACAGTACCGCTAAAGCCTCTAAAGTCTAAATTTGGGCGATTAACATATTGAACTTGCAATCTAAACTCATCATTTTTTGCGTGTTTAACTTGCACAGTATTCAGCAACTTCATTAAAGTAGAGCCAGGGTACCAGCTCATAGCTGCGCTTTCGTTTACCACATTATCGCCACGTAGCGCCGAAATTGGCACAAAACGTACATCATCAAACGAAAGATCCTGCGCAAACTCGCGGTAATCTTTTTTAATGTTTTGATAAACCGATTGCTCGTAACCTACCGCATCCATTTTATTAATAGCGACAACTACGTTTTTAATACCTAATAAAGAGCAAATATAGCTATGGCGACGTGTTTGTACCTGCACACCGTGGCGCGCATCAATCAAAATAATAGCTAAATCACATGTAGAAGCACCTGTTGCCATATTACGCGTGTACTGCTCATGCCCAGGGGTGTCTGCAATAATAAATTTACGTTGGTCTGTTGCAAAATAACGGTACGCAACATCAATAGTAATACCTTGTTCACGCTCAGATTGCAGACCATCTACTAAAAGAGATAAGTCGAAATCGTTATCAGTGGTATTAAACCGCTTTGAATCCTTTTCGATGGCAGCCATCTGATCTTCAAAAATCATTTTGCTATCATAAAGCAAACGTCCAATTAATGTAGATTTACCATCATCCACGCTACCACATGTTAAAATACGTAGCATGTCTTTGTTTTCGTGTACTTTTAAGTAAGCTTCAATATCTGTAGCAAGTAAGTTTGGTTGTGTTTGTTCGGTCATTTTAAGTCCTTTATAAGCTGTAAGCTATAAGCTATAAGCATTATTCTGTTGCTATTGAGTTTTTTAGGCTATTGATCATAGCGTGTAACTCTTTGGATTCTATAACCCATTCACGGCCAGTATCGTTATTTATATAACCAATTTCTATGCCGATATAAATCTGGGTTCGGGCTTCTGAAAGAGATGAACGTGCAATATCTAAAAAGCGGCGCTTTTCTTTATTACTGTCTCTTGTCATCCCTTCTGCTATATTGCTCGGTACAGATAGTCCTGCACGTGTGAGTTGATCTCTAAAGCCATAATCACGTAAGTCTGCTGTTATTTTATAAATTTGTGCGGATAACCTTGCTGAACGTTTCCATACTTCTAGCTTTTCAAAGTTCATAATAATCCTTTTAATAAAGTCATCAGATCTAAGGTTTAAAATCTATATAGCACTTGTTTTACTTACAACTTACGGCTTTAAACTTATAGCTTTGTTTTAGAAGTAGCCTTCCATTTTTTTCTTCTCCATAGAACCCGCAGAGTCATTATCAATTACTCGCCCTTGACGCTCAGAAGTAGTACAAAGCAGCATCTCTTGGATTATCTCAGGAAGGGTTTGTGCTACAGACTCAACAGCACCGGTTAGCGGGTAGCAACCAAGCGTTCTAAAACGAACCATTTTATTTTGTACTTGTTCGCCCTCTTCAAGCTCCATACGCTCATCATCAACCATAATAAGCGTGCCATCGCGCTCAACTACAGGGCGCTCTTTAGCAAAGTATAATGATGGAATTTCAATACCTTCAAGGTAAATGTACTGCCAAATGTCTAGCTCGGTCCAGTTACTAAGCGGGAACACACGAATGCTCTCACCCTTATCTACTTTACTATTATAAACGTTCCAAAGCTCTGGGCGCTGATTTTTAGGATCCCAGCGGTGGTTTTTATCACGGAAAGAATAAACACGTTCTTTAGCACGCGACTTCTCTTCATCGCGGCGAGCACCACCAAATGCAGCGTCAAAATTATTCATATCAAGCGCCTGCTTAAGGCCTTGAGTTTTCATAACATCGGTATGCTTAGCACTGCCGTGTACAAATGGGCTCATGCCCATTGCCATACCTTCTGGGTTTTTATGAACAATTAGGTCAAAGTCATACTTTTCGGCCATTTGATCTCTAAACTGGATCATTTCTTTAAATTTCCAGTTAGTATCAACATGCATAAGCGGGAAAGGAATTTTTCCTGGGTAGAATGCTTTGCGTGCTAAATGTAGTAAAACCGATGAATCTTTGCCCACAGAGTAAAGCATTACCGGATTATCAAACTCAGCAGCAACCTCTCGCATAATATGAATCGACTCGGCTTCAAGCGCCTTTAGATGAGTTAACTTTTCTTCATTCATAATGTTTGTTTATATCCTAATTTATCAAAATCCATGCTAGTCAATTTTAATGACCGACTTAAAACTCTTATGCGCAGATAGTCTATGTTTAATTACTAGGGCATGCAATATGTGTATTTATTCAAAGTCGCCTAGCGGTCAATTAAGCAATCGCCAATTTTGGCGTAGACGAAGAACTTGCTCACGTTAAAAGGCCAGCTGCTCATGGCTTCAGAATGAAATAAACACCAGCAAGTTGCCCCTCTACAAGTAATAATTATCTCTATTTCTCTTCCCCGTGGGGATAACCTCTTCATCACTTTGTGTATTTAGGCTAAAAATTTTTACCACCGAGGATACAGAGGCGCTGCGCGCTACACTGAGAAGTTACTAACGCCAGCAAGCTGCGCGTCTACAAGTAACTATTACTTCTCTTTCTCTTCTCCGTGTTCCCTGTGGTGATAATAATCTCTTAATCACTTGAATGGGCTTAACCCAAAACAATTTGACCACCAAGAGCACAGAGGCGCTGCGCGCTGCACTGAGAAGTTACTAACGCCAGCAAGCTGCGCGTCTACAAGTAACTATTTACTTCTCCTTCTCTTCTCTGTGTTCTCTGTGGTGATAACAATCTATTCATTTTTTATGGGCTTAACCCAAACGCTTAGTCTTTCGCTCACTTACTTCCAATTCGATTTATACGGCCCTTTTCGGCCTAGTACCCCATCGACAATACCTTTAAGCATAAACACCAAACGCTTGCGCCTATTTTGTTGCATAACCGAATTTAAAAATAACCTTACAGGCATAAAAAATAAGCATCTGAGTTTCCAGTACATTGGCACATAAGGCCTGCGGCTCAAAAGTAGAATGTTTCTAAATTGATAATAAAGCCTAATAGGTGCGCCTACCTTATAAGTTACGCCTACAAACTTACTACGTGAATCGCCTAACCGGTGCACCATTTCTACATTTTTGGCCTTAGCAATATCAAACCCCATATCACGAGCACGCCAACACCATTCATGATCTACACCATCAATAAATAATGACTCATCTTTAAGCCCAATATGATCCAATGCACTCAAATCAATCATCATACCTGAGGCTATTATTTGTGTAACGCCCACTAAATCTTCGTATTCAAACACATCATGCTGTATACGAGGGCGAACATTTTTATCTGAAAAGGTACACTTAATACGTGGCCCTATTGCAACAATGTTTTGTTGTACCTTTTTTGACGCTTCAAATAAGCTATGCAATTCAAAAACTAAATTACTTGGGATTAAGCTGTCTTGATCGAGTAAAAGCGCATATTCACAACCAGCCTTAAGTAAAAATATGAGGCCTGCGTTGTGTGCTGCAGAAATCCCTTTGTTATCAGGGAAATGTATATAATGGTAGTGTTCAATAACCTTTTTAAAATCATTTGGCTTAGGGCTATTATCAACTATTACCACCTCATCTGTTTGGCCGTATAACCGAGTAAGTAAACGTTCTGTCAACGTAATATCAGGGTTATAAACGACTAAAACGGCACCAATCATATGCTAATTATGCTTTTTTAAATTTAATAAGAAACGATCTACTTTATAGGCAAACTTTATCCCCCACGACGGCATCATTCTTAAAAGCAATACAAAAGTCGCATAACTGTAGTTTTGTAATGAACGTTGCGAAAGAGCCTCCATAGCTAATAATCGAGCCTTAAATTCGTTAATTGATTTACCTCGTCCACGCCTTTTATAAAAACCATCTACGCGCCTAAAATGCAACAAAGGCTCTTTAACGTTGGCAAATTTATAACCATCTTTCGCTAAAGTAATCCATAAAAAGTAATCTTGTGTGTTTAGCTTATCTGCTAAATATCTGTGTCCTCGTTTAAAGACCGAGTACCTAATAGCAACAGTGGGATGGTTTATAGGGCAACGCCTAGAAAAGGAAGATAACAGTTTAGAGTGAGTGAGTGGTAGCCTACGAACTCCAGCCCTTACACCTTGTTCATCGACTTCCCATAATGCAGAACCTAACACGTCTATTTCACTATGCTTATCAAGTAACGTGACCTGCTTTTCAAATCTGTGTAATACGCAAATATCGTCGGCATCCATTCTAAAAAAATATTTAGGAGCCAAAGGAAGTGTCATCTCAATGATATAATTCATACATGCACTCAACCCTTGGTTTTGAGTACCATGTACCAATATAAAATTAGTGTGTTTTTTTTCTGTTTCTGATAAATACAAAGAAATGGCATCGGCTATACCACCATCAATTACAACAACAAATAAGTCTGGTGGGAGAGTTTGGTTTAAAACGCTTTCAACAGCTTGCGTTACCCACTCAATTTTATCGTTTTTGTAAACAGACATCCCACAAACAGTCTCTACGCTTAAAGGTAAAGCTTGTGGTGTATTCATATAAAAATGACTGTTTGCAGCCGAGGTTGGATTCATATTATCTCTATAAAGTTAAAACAACCAAATAACAGTCATATATACTTAGCAATTCTGTCATTTTATCGCACTTTTATTTATGATTCAAAAAAACTATTAGTGAGTTATTTGTAACTAACAACACTTATTCAAAGGGTTTTATCGAAAAGTTTTCCCTACGAAGGGTTAAGTTTGGATTATAAGCAGGATCTGATAGTATCGTATCCTGCCATGTTGACTTTAGGTAATTTAGTTCATTTTCAAAGCGCTTAACTTTTTCAGGAGTATCTTCATAGCCTCTTGAAACCGATTCATGATGATACAAAACCGCTTCAGCACAATACAAGTTACGTCGTCCCAATTGCTGCACTTTTAGGCATAAATCAACATCATTAAAAGCAATCGCTAAGCTTTCTTCGTTTAAACCTTCAACCGCCCAAAAATCATTTTGTTTAATAAGCAAGCATGCTGCAGTCACAGCACTATAATTTTGAGTAGCAATAAGTCTGTTCATATAGCCGTGGTGATCACCAGGAAAATATTTGTGTCCGTGCCCAGCGCCACCTCCATAGCCCATTACTACACCTGCGTGTTGAATCCGTTTATCTGAATATAATAGCTTTGCACCTACACAACCTATATCTTCACGCATTACATGGCTAACCATATTTAAAAGCCAATCGGGTGTAATTACTTCAATATCATTATTAACTAAAGCGAGCACCTCACCATTGGCTTGCTTAGCAGCAAAGTTATTTATGGCGGAATAATTAAAAGGCTTATTATACGTTAATAGCGTGATCTTAGGGTGCTCACTTAGCTGATTAAAATAGCGTAGGGATTCACTATCGTCCGAATTATTATCTACTAATAATATTTCGTAATTAGTATATGTTGACTTATTTAAAATTGAATCAATACATGCTCGTACTAGCTCTTTTGCATTACAAGTAGGAATGATTATAGAAACAAGCGGTTTATAGTCTAAATGCCACCGTAAAGATAAAGTCGGCAAGTCATTGCTATTGTCTATTTCAGCCACTTTATTATATAAGGGTTCCAAAAATGCTTTTGCATTAGCAAAGCTAACTAAATTAGATGACCTTGAAAGCATTACAAGCGGTATATGCTGTATTGTTAAAGGTAAATTATTTAAATAACAAAAAACCATATACCTAGCGACATTAAATGCACTCAATGTACCGCATCCATATGCAAAATCGGCTAACGTTTTAACCCATAATCCTGAATTAATATAACCCGCAGTTAACTGTAAATCAGGGTTCCAGTCAGGCTTAAAGTCAGGGTACTCTCTTTCGCGCTCATTACTGAGCTTGTCAGTATCAAAATAAGCTAAATGCGTATCTAAATTTATATTAGTAGTTAATGCAAACGTTAAATAACTATCTAGTTTGTCTCCACTATATACAACAAAACTCGCTTTAGTTTTTTCTTTATTCAGTCGGGCATCACCAACCAGATCAGATGTAACAACAAACTCAAAATCACAATGCTTTGGCAAAAAGTGATTTAAATTCTTTTCGTCTGTATTTTTACACCAAAAAATTACGTTAGAAAAAGGCAGGTGCTGAGCTTTTATAGACGCCAAAGTAATAAATAGCTCATTACTGTTAAATTGTTCAACACATACAAGTAGCATACTTTCGCACACCATATTTCCGCTACTTTTTATTTGTGCCGACATTTGAGCGTTTTGATGTTTTATATATGCCAGGTAAGACGCTTTTTGCTCTTCAATGGTCTGTAACTGATACATCAGACCGCTTTTATGTAAGTTATTACTATACACAGCAACTAATTTTGGGTGCTTCTTAATACTTTCAACCCAAGTATTAGGCGTATAGTTAATTATAAACTTGGCCAGATTTGCGATTGATTTTCTTATATATTGCAATTAATTCGTCCTGTAGCGAAGAATGCTAAAGATGAAAACACATATATCAACTTTATCATGAAGCTAGTAACGCCTTAATATAAGCCATTAAACTGAAGCGCACCTGAAGCAAATTACTCACATTACTTCTAAAGTTATTTAAGTCTGTGTTTTTGGTTGTACTGCTGTTAAAAGTAAGTGTTGGATAACGGCAGTAAATAGCATCTTTTACATACTGCACAATAGTTGGCAGAGCACTTCTAGGAGGTATAACTTCAAACAAAGCGGCTACAAAAGGGAACCTATCTTCAACATTTGGCTGTGCGTAAACACACAATGCTAAACGCTGTAATAAATCCTTATCTTTTTTTAATATAAAATTAAATACATCTAAGCACTGCGCTTTAGAAACCTCTTGCTTAAAAAAGTCTTGATGAGGCTGGTTTTTTATAACATCTACCAACTCGCCGGCTTGTTCAAATGGCACCTGATCTGCAAGCCTCTCAATCCAACGAATTGACTGTCTTTTATAGTCATTAAATTGATGTTTACCAACAAAAGTAAATTGTTTTATACCTTTATCATAAGCCTGTAGCACTCTGTCTAATCGGCCTGCATATTGGCCTAACTCGTAGTAATTAAAACACCGTTTAATTTCAAGAGCCTCTAAACAATATCCTGGGTTTACCCGTTCAGGGGCCTTTACATCGAAATCAATATCATTGTTATTAAATACTACACTTAAAAAATCACATACAATGCTTTTATTTACAAACAAAACGTCATGATAGGCTCTTAATGTAAGCTTTTTACCAAGCTGTTGCCCGTATTCTCCCAAGCGTTTTAGCGTGTGCATAGGTAGCGTCTCAGCTCTTTTTATTACCGCAGTATTACCATGGCGCTTAACCGACTGGTTATAATGAGACTCGTGCAACTGAGCTGGGTTACGAACATATGCAATACACTGCGCATCTGGAATCGCTTTCAGTAGCGTAGGTAAACGGCTAAAAAAGAACTCAGAGCTTAATAAGAGCGTATGACAGTTTGCAGCTTGTGCCTTAGCTATTGTATCTTGCAGCTTCTGCGGGCTATATACATAATCACCATTATGTGCAGAAAAAACAGATAAAAAATTACCTGAACTAATACCATTACTATCTTGTTGATGTTCGGGATAATACACCCCATTAGACATTAAACAGTCGGCATGATCTTTTAGCCACTTTTGAATAGCAGATGTCCCCGTTTTAGGAGGGCCAATATGAATAATTGTTTTCATTAATTTTCAGAACAGTTAAATAAACTAAGTAAACTATTAACCCGCATATTTTCAGCATTTAATTTTAAATACGAATTAGCGTAATCAAGTGTTGCCAAATCAGCCATTGTACCGTTTTCGCGTTCCACTTGAACAGGTATATAATTAAGGCCGCACGCGATACAAAGCTTCCAAAACTCATCTGACCAATGGCTCGAGAAAAGCTCAACCACGGTGGTACCCGGCCTACAAAATACTATATTAGCTAAACCGGCACCATGCGGGGCAACAACTACGCTTGCAGCTCTAAAAACTTTAGCATTTTGTTTTACCGTGTTTTTTTCACAATACACTGTATTAATCCCGGCTAAATTTAGTTCGTCTAAAAGTTCATTTTCATTTGTAATTATTCGTTTACTACCTAAATTACGACTAATATATATAGACGTACTTGTACTGATTGGTAAGTTAGAGGAAAACGTTTCACGAATAAAATCAACAATCCAATCAGACGTATAAAGCGCATCCCTTGGCTCACTTACTGACACAAAACAGTTACACTTTAATATTCTATTTTGGGCATTTCTGCCTTCTACTTTATTAAAGTCTATTTTAAGCAGCTCACACGCCTCTTTAATAAAAGGTAAATCCTTAAAGTTAATAATTATTTTATCAAAAAAGTTTAAGTCTATGCCCAACGATTTTATAACCTGTACTTTAGGTAAAACATCAAACAAAAAATGACTATAAAACTTACCGCCAGGAGACGTTAAATCAAGTACCTTAAACTTAGAATAGTCAGCATAATCTTTAGCACTATTTAACTTATCAACAGCTGTTTTATAGCTAAAACCATTTACCACTTTGCCGTGGCTAAAAAAGCCCTTTTCTTCATCTAAACACGCCATAGCATTGTTTGATGCAAAAACAGAGACCCCTTTTTGTTTAAACGCATTACCACGAAAACGGGCATGATTAGAAACAGCCTGCGGTACGTTTACTGGTGGGTATTGAGCCCCCCTTTTTATCGTTATTTTTTCACCCTTATTGACAATAGTATCAATAATAAACTGACTATTTTTAGGTGTTAAGGGACGCTTTAATCGAGTTAAAAACACAAAACATCCTTACATGGCTTTTGTGCAAACAGCTCATCATTTTTTGTAAACTCTTTAGCGCAACGTCGGTTTGGGCCTGTAAAGTGTGCATTTAAAGCCTGTAACTCCCCCTTACTTAATAAAAGTCGGGTAGGCTTTTTTGACTCAGGGTAGGCATTAATTTCAGCTATTAGCTCGTCACGTATACGCGTGTAATGTGCTACATCGGTAATACCAGCTGTGCGTTCTTGCATGAGTAACAAAGCACTTGTAGGGAGCGATTTATTTACTACTACATTATCGTTAGTACTTTTAAGCTTAAGGTTAAATAGTGACAAAAACGAGGCAACTACCCCATCGTCGTAATTAACCAGCCATATATTTTCTTTTCCTACCTGTGAAGCCCAACGGTTAAGTTGCTGAAAGTAATTTAACCGCGGAAAGTTATTCAACGCCATTTGAAAAAAACGGCCCTGATACCTAACCTGAGGATCTTTTACTAGCTGATTAAACAATGATAAAAGTAAATCTGATTGACGCCTTACAGTGCCAATCACCACCACTTTTTTAAACTTTTTAACCCACTCCTGAAAACGAGGGTTATTAAAATAAAAAGGCGATAACTCACTAGAAACCAGTGCGGAATGACACTCGTTATCACGTATTTCTTGCTCAAGTAAATCAAGCACTTCTGGTATTTTGTACTTTGCAGGGTAGCCATGAATAGGCGCAAAGGCTAAAGCAAAATGATGATGCGCTTGGTCGTTCATTTGTAACAGCGTGGAATATAAAATCCCTTGCTGTTTTAAGGTCTCTTTTTGTAAATCTAACTGAAATTGTACTGCTGACGTACCGGTTTTAGACCAACCAATATGCAAATATAAAGTATCAAACATTAATTACTACTCACCTAAAAACGGAAAACGGCCAAAATCACTGACCAACAAACCCCATTTGAGAATTTGTTCTTCATTTAAACTTAAATCACCCACAAAAGGGTTTTCGAATCCTGCGGCATGCCATTTATCAAGCGGGTTTAAAATATGCATATTTTGCAAACCAAAATCCCCTGCTATTTGCGCATCGGCAACAGCGTTATCACCTACGTGAATAAAGCTTTGTCCTTCGGGAATGCTGTCTTTTATATGTTGCCATAGCGTGCCATTGTCTTTGCGTTTGCCTAAATCGCTCGATACCAACAATTCAAACCCTACACTGACGCCTACTTTGGCAAGCATAAGTGCCACTTGTTCTTGAGTGTAATAAGTATCTGACGCTACGGTTACTTGCCTGCCCGCTAAAATTAAAGCGTTAAACACATCAACCATCTCATCTTTAGGTTCAATCATTGCTAAATCGTAAGCAAACTCTTGCTCAGCATAGTTTTTTGCTTGTTCGCTCGTCCAATTGTAACTATCAGCCAAATGCTCGTAAGTTTCAAAAATAGTTACATCGCCTATAAAGTTTTTTTGCTGTCTTACTTCAAACTCGGCATTATTACGCGTTTTAACAAAAGTATGCGCATCATCAACAATGCCTTGCGTAACTAAACTTTTACCTAATAATAATTTAGCGTAATCGGGCACAAAGTACTTGCGCCTAACAAGTGTGTCAAACACATCAAAGCTCACGTGTTCAAAATTAAAAAGCTGGTTTTTTATACCTTCAGCGCTATTTACGTATTGCGCTAATATATAACTTTGGTCATGCGTAAACTGCCCACTAGTTGGGTAGTAAAATAGTTGTTGATAACCATTTTTTTCAGCCAGCAAACCTAACATTCGCTCTAACGCATGTAACTCTGAACCGTCATTAGGCAACGGCTCGGCAGGAAAATCATCATATTGGTATTGTTTGCCTAACAATTGCTTTAAGGCATCAGGTCTTGCCCAAAACATGCCACCTGCAGGATAGGCTAAAAAATCTTCAGCAAGCTCTACGCCCCATTCTTTGGCCATTTTTTGTGCATGAGGTTTATTTTTAAGCCAATGATTAACCCAGTTAGGCATCATCCAAAACGATGTGGGGTAATAAATGCCTGTTTTTGGCGAGTCACGAAAATGATTTAGCAGCTGTTTAATCACATGCTGATCATTAAGTAAGTACTCACCTAAGTAATCTGCCCACTGAGTTTGTGCACGCCCAGAATAAAGCGACTTTTTGGAGTGCATGTGGCAAAACAAGTCGTAGGCTTGTAAATCTTGCGCAAACTCAACCAACATGGGGCCAAAGTTGCGACCATGATTAGGCACAACCTTTACCTTAACTTTGTTGACTTTACTGCATGCGGCAAATTTCGTTTGTGCGTTTTCGACTAAATCGTCACTGCTTACGCTCACAAACACATCAACAGACTGCGGGAACTTTTCGAGTGATTTGCAGTAATAGTCAATAAATTCGCCATAAAACACGTGAAAACACATGGCGATTTTATGCTCAGTGGCGTCTCCGTCAGCCGTGGTTTCGATTGCTTTTGGGTGCCACTTTGGCGTTGCCGGAGGCGACATGCGCCCTTCTGCTTTACCATGGCTCATGTAGTGGACTAACGCTTGCTCACCTTGTAAATAAATATCGGTATTACACTTGTAATACAACTCCGTATCAAAGGCGGGGCTTGGGTTAACACACGAAAACGCACCTTTTGTTAAATAATCTTCAAAGGCTTCTTGTTCACAGGTAAATACCCGGCACTGGTTAGCGCTATACCAACCATAGTCAAATAATCCCTGAGCTTTAGCTAAATTAAGTAAGTGTTGTACTTCATCTTGAGTGTAACCTTTATCATCACTGTTAAGTTTAGCGTAGGCACGAGCGCTCAAGCGCCTATCAATGCCCTTGGCAACCCTAAATAGAAATGGCTGCTGTTTAACGAAATTAAATACTGCAGGCATTTTCGTTTTAATAAACTGTTTATTAATCATTATGCTAAACCAAAAAATTGAAGGGCATTTACCGTACCGTTACCAGTAACATCGTCATCTATATCAAAAATATGCCTAACCGCATGCGGTATCATATTCGGTTTACTCATATAACTGTTCAAGAGCATTTCAAGCTCTTCAACACTGAATATCACATCGTTTTTTGCAGTATGTTCGCAGTAATCTAAAGCGCCTACCATCACTTGTTCAAGTTCATGAAAATATCGTTGCGACGCCACTTTACGGCCATAATAAAAATCGAATTTGCTTAAGTCAAAAGTATTCAAACGAATACCTCTAAACTGGCCAAAAGGAGCCGTCAGTAAACATTCTAAAAACATTGAGCGATCAAGCGGTAGGTAGCCATCACCAATTTTGACATTTTCTTTCAAATATCCCTGCATGGTCGCATTGTGATTTTCAATAACGTGCTCACCAGGGTTAGAAGAAATTAAATAATGGCCATGGGTATCTTTATCAAGCAATATCCCCAGCAAAGACTGAATCGTACCAGAATAGCCTAAATCAACTATATGCAGCTTATCCTGCTGGCTAACCCCCATACTATCGAGGTAAAGAAGGTATGCATGCTTACTCGGTGAGATAATCTCTTCTATTCGTGAGGTATGTTCACAAAGTACCTTAATAATTTTCTGTCTACCTTCAGGTAACGACACCTGTTGCTGACGAATGTCTTGAGCAAAAATATGCTTTATTTGCGCATCAGACAGTAAAAAACGGGTACGAATTAAGTCATAAAATGAACCACTGAAGTCGCTTTTAAGTGAATAGGCGTAACTGCGACTATCACTAAAAAGAATTTTGAACAAAAAGGCACGTGATGCCAGCAAATAATGGCTCTCACGCTGTAAGTTTGCACCACAAAGATAGTGTGTGTAGGCTTTTTCTAGCCAATAACCTTCACGCGCTAAAAAATAAAGAGGGGTATTAACAGGGGAATTATTAACTAAGTTTCGTGAAAAGAAGCTCAGTAACGGCCCCATAAAAGTCGCCCCAAAAGACGTAAAGCGCGCTTCGTGTACTCTAGATTCGTTTACATTTGCCATCATTCAACTAACACCTTGATATTTAAAACCAAAAACTTACCCTGATACAAGAACTATTTCACTGTCGATGATTGCCAATCTTCATAAATTAGAAGCTAGTGTAAGTGGCACACAGAGTGAAGTAAACCTGAACCTATCCTACTTTAGCAATAACGCTCACTTGTGATTAAATTATAGACAACCAGTTAAATATAAAGAGCACAACCGTTAACATATAATAACAAAACCACAGGACCTTTCTCTTGGGTAGCCACTCCACAGGGAATTGATTTAGAGGTGTAAGCTAGCAATATAAAATTGAGGTATCTATGATAACGATGTCATTACCCACCAAGTCTAATGATTCACCTTATGCATAATAGTTATCATCAACACAAACAAAAAAAGCGCCAAGGGCGTTGAAATATATGATGTATTGGGAACACCTATCACAGCACAATTAATCACCACCAAACAAATCGCGGGTGTACACTTTGTCGGTTAAATCTGCAATCAAATCATCAATACGGTTGGCGACAATGACATCTGCAATTTGTTTAAATTCATTAAGGTCATTGACCCCTTTCGAGTGGACAAACTCAGGCTCGGTCATGACAGGCTCATAAATCACAACTTCGATGTTTTCTTTTTTTGCACCTTGCACTAATAAACTCGCAAATTGTTTTGCCCGCTCAGAACGTTCACCCACAATAATGCGCGACGAATATAAGTTATCGTGTAATGCTTAAATATAAAATCTAAGATAACTTCTTACGATACTCGAAAAGCTTATCTTTAATAAATGGCCCTTCAGGCCTGGCTTTGTGAGCTATTTCCATTAACCTTAAAGCTTGTTCGAGGTTACTACTTTCAAGCATCACGGCTTGATCGCGAATAAAGTCAACATCCTTCTGACACTCAACATCCTCAAACGTAACAGTTGATAAATTTAATCTTACTGGTGGTTTCATGCGCAGGTAACGGTAGCCGCGATTAACTAAATCATCAATTTTAGGCTGTTCTATTGATTTAATGGCTTCTACAAACTCTTGCTGATAAGGGGAATGAGCGGTGATTTTGATTTGCTCTGAATTTATAGCGTTTAAAAGCCTACTTTTACGCTGCGCGGCCATTACAGCATCTAGAGATGCCTCAACGTTAACATCTATATCTGCATTTTTATCGACAATTAAAGGCGTAAAACCCTTGGTGTCGATAGTAACAAACCATTTTTTGTTTAAATCAGTAACAGAAATACTAATTGTTTTCCCTTTACTTTGGCTGAGCGGTTTAGCCACAAGTAAATTCAGCGCTTTACAAATAGCCCCGTGCTGTAGTTTATTAGGTATAATTTTTACCGCTGCGGTTAAAATTTTTGTATTCATAAGTATGATTTAATCTCTTTTACTCTTATATTAATCTTTAACAAGTGGTCATATTTAAGTAGGTAAACACTTTACGCATTTTATCTTGAGCCTGACTAAAAGAGTATTTTTCATTGGCAAGGATGCGCTGATTACTTGATAACCTTTTCCATAAAACATTGTCAGTATTTAAACAAGTAATATACTCAACCCATTGTTGCGGTGTTTCAGCAATAAGTGTGCTGATGTTATGGCTTAACCCTGTACTCTCTGCCGCGATAGGGGATAGCACACTAGGTAATCCATACGCGGCAGACTCAAGCACTTTCCCCTTAATCCCCGCACCAGACAATAGCGGCGCAATAAAGACTTTATGACGCTGAAAAACATCATCTAAATCTGCCACATAACCAATAAATTTCACTTGCGGATGTAGATATTGTTTAAAAGAATCAGGCATGTTACTGCCGTAAAAGTAAACGGTCACACTCGGGTTGTTATCAATCAAGAGAGGAAAAACTTCTGCCATAAAAAAGTCAACCGCTTCTACGTTAGGTAAATGACGATACCCACCTAAAAAAGCAATGCCTTCCCTGCTTTCAAATGAAGTGGGTAACGGCTTTTCATCTAATACCCATGGGCACTTAAAAATGTTGTCTTGCCTTAACACATGCGAGGCAATCACTGCGTGCTCTGTTTCGTTATACGACAATACCGCATCAGCTTTTCTGATCACATCTAACTCAAGCCGTTTAGTGTTTAAAGCGTTAGCCAAAGCTTGCTGAGTGTGTTCAGACGAGCATTGAGCGGCCAATGCTGAACGAATCTCACGCAAAAAGTGTAAGTCAGCATTATTAAAAATAATCGGTAGGTTTGGCGCGGTTTCTTTTAGAAAATCGATAAAATGGGTTGCGACATTATAACGTGTAATATAAATGGCACTAAGCTCTGGCAAACGCTGACAAATCGCATCTCCAAGGGTCGGATAGTAAGGCGCATAGCACACTTCAACCCCTTGCGACTGTAACTGTGCAGTATAGTTATCTGTCTCAACGAAATTCATTGGCACAAATATGACCTTGTAACCTAATGATTGAATTAATCTCAGTTCTTGTATTGCCGCGTACGAACCTGCATCTTGGTCTGGTGATGGTGTTTGAAGGTCTAACATCATCACAGTGCCTAATATCGCTTTGCCAGTCACCACCGAAAGTGTTGGCAAATCGACACTTTGTTGATAAAGCAGCTGTAATAAATCAGAATTAATTTGAGAAAGTAATGGCTTATTCTCATTAGGGGCAACCTGACAATAATCTTGGGTTTCACATACCTCAAGACCAAGCTTGCCTTGTCGTTTAAACTCTGTCTGCCAATAAAAAAACACATCTTCAATGCTATAGCAATCAGGCGGGATAGATTGAAACAATAAATCACACTTACGGTAAGCTACAGCCGTACCAATAGCAAAGTCAATTGTTTTAACAAAACGCTTACGGCTATCATTCGCAGAATATCGGCGTTCTGGTGATGCAAAGCATATAGGATGAGTAGGCTCAGTTAATGTGGTAGACAACTCGGACAATAAACCTGAACTATTAACCAAAAGCCCTATGTCATCAACTAAGCGTTGAGCGGCAAATCCAACATGTTTAAATTCTAAAGCATCAACCAAACGCTCAATACTCGCAATACCAAATTCACAATCGCGAGGGCAAAAAACAACATAGTCACTTTTGGCACGGCTGAGTAATGCTGCTATTTTTTCAGCCAAAGGCGCTTGCTCTGCGACGTCTACATTAACAATATGACTCGCATGACCATCTATATAACTACCAACAAGTACATTACTTAACCCTAAAACCTCATAATATTCATTTGGCATACTGAGATAAAGCGATGCTAGCATTTTGCCCAGTTTATCAGTGATATTAACCGGTAATATGATACTAACTTTAGGTTTAGCAGCGCTTGGAAAACTAAAACCATTGGAGCGATTAAGCGTCAAATCATGATACGCATTAATCACATTGGTACTATCAACGCCATTAGCAGCAACGGTATTAATTTTGTTAGCAAGTAGCGCTAACCGATTTGTATTTATACACCCTTTTTGCTCGCGATTTTTTTTAACAACATTGGTGCTCTCAGCCACTAGGGGTAACAATTCAATATAATCCCCCCAAACAAAACAAGGAAAACCATTAACCGCCAAACGAAAAAAGCCAGCAGTAAGCCAGCTAAATTGTGGTGGTACCGTAATTAAAAACGCTGTTTCGCCTACAGTGACTTGGATTATTTTTGTCGTTATAAGCTGTTCGTTACAATATAAGGTCAGCTCAAGTTCACGATCTTCGAGACTATGACAAGTAAACTGAAATTGCCTTGGTTGACATGCCATAAACTGGATTGAAACAGACTGCTCATCTGCTGGAATGAGATAACTTGCGTTTACAACCGGTAACCCCTGCTCGACAATTAACGTTAAAGTTTTACCTGCCATGGCATGCAGAGGTAAATCAATTGAAACAGAAAAACTGCAATGACCAGTGCCAAAACCGGCTTGTTTAAGGTCGTCACGAAACAAGTTTGCCACACCTTGAGTAATGATATTATCATTAAGACAAACATAAAAATTAACGGGTTTATCTGGCGTGTCAGGGTTAAAAATCCAACCCAGTAACTTGCCCGAATCAAGCACATCTATATGGCCCATTACTGAGCTTTGTTGAGTTTCTAACATTACGGTTGCCACCACTGCACTGAAATAAATAAGCCGTTATTTACCGAAATGGGCTGTTAATACTTTTTCCAACACATTCATACGAGCCGAAAGTTCAGCAATGTTGTGAACGACTACGTTAACAACCGTATTCATTGATTTTTGTTCATTCGTAGGTGTAGCAGATTCAATTTGCTCAGCAATCCGAGTCGCTTCAACAGCCACTAATTGCTGAAAGTCACCTAATTCATTAGCAAACTTAGCTAAAAATTTAGCTTTTTCTATCTCTTGTGTACTGGTTTTTAACTCAACTAGCTCTGTTTGACTTAGTAAACCATCTAAATAAACATTACAGCTGACTACTTCGGCAGGAAAATTAGCTTTATTAAGCGATAAACTAAAACCGTAATGACCATCACCAATGTTAGCTTGTTGTAAATCTTCACGAAACACATCAGCAACGCCATGAGCTAATACGTCGTCATTGTGCTTAAGCTCTACAACAACACGATGTGCAGCTTGATTAACATGACGACACCAACCAATAACTTTGTCATTGTCTACTGCATCAATATAACAAGTATAATCATCAACACTAGGCGCGTTTAATGCCAATGGATATGCTTGCTCATTAACTTTATGTCCGTCAATATACACATCAACATGGTCAATATTTGCTGTTAAAACAGATACATTTGGCACTAACGCAAATGCTGAATCTCCAAAGCCTGCTGCAGCAAGATCTTCTCTAGCTATAGCGGCAACCGTTTGCCATAACAAAGTAGAGCCAGAGAAAACTTCGATTTTTACGGGTGTTTGTTTGGCATTTTTATTCAACGCCCAGCCAGAAATCATGTCAGCTGATACAACATCAATATGAAACTGGTATTGCTGTAACGGCGCTGGTGTGGCCATTTGTTGTTTTATTTTTTTTTCGATTTTTTTTAGCATGTTTATCTTAGCTCTTATCTAATGTGTTAAATCACTCATTGTTAGTCAATATACCATGAACTGTGTTTATGAACATCGTCACGATTGATCATTTCCTCGCGTGTAAACCAACGATATTGGTGATGCTGCTCTGCTGGTAATGTATTTAAATCGATATTTAACAGTATTTTATAACCTAGCACAATATAATGGGTCGAAACCTCATCGCCAAATACACTATCAGTATAAAAGTGCTCAAACGGCCCAAGACATACAGCCTGGCTTCGGTTTATTGTAACCCCTAACTCTTGTTGACCAAGTCGAGAAAATGCGTCATCCAACGTCTCATTTTTTAGCACTCGTCCACCGGGAACAAACCAATAACCCTGAGCAGGCTTGTTATTTCGCAGGCCTAATAGAAATTGCCCTTGACTGTTTTCTATCAAAAGGTCGATTGATATCAGTGGCGTTGAGTCTATAACAGTCGTAAAAGTACTTTTATCTAAGAACATACAGTATCCAACATCTTGGGATATTCAAGATTACTAATGCCGCAGTTATTTTCTTAATTTAGGATTTAACAATTACGGCATTAACAAGAAATACAAGGTAGATTACCCACGAAAGTTATCTTGATTGGCTAAAAACCATTGATAGGCATTTTGCAAACCAGCTTCAAGGCTATACGAATATTGCCAGCCTAATGCGGCCAGTCTATCAACATTCATTAATTTACGTGGGGCGCCATCGGGTTTAGTGCTATCCCAAACAATGTTGCCATTAAACCCTGTCACTTTGGCTACTGTTTCAACTAGCTCTCTTATTGTGCAATCAACACCAGTACCAACATTAATGTGGCTTAGCATTGGCTCTGTGTTGGCATCATAAATGGTTTTATCTAACTCCATTACATGTATAGATGCAGCGGCCATGTCATCAACATGTAAAAACTCGCGCATCGGCTTGCCACTGCCCCAGGCAATCACTTCACTGTCGCCACGAAGTGCCGCTTCATGAAAACGGCGCAATAATGCAGGGATAACATGAGAGTTTTCTGGATGAAAGTTATCATGCGGGCCATATAAATTGGTTGGCATTACACTACGATAGTCAACCCCATATTGGCGATTATACGATTCACATAACTTAATACCGGCAATTTTAGCAATGGCATACGGCTCGTTGGTTTCTTCTAATGTACCAGTTAATAAGGCCGTTTCTTGCATTGGCTGAGGTGCCAATTTAGGGTAAATGCACGAAGATCCTAAAAATAATAATTTTTGTACACCGGCTTTATAGGCACCATGAATGATATTGCATTCAATCATTAGGTTTTCATAAATAAACTCAGCAGGGTAAGTATTATTAGCATGAATGCCGCCAACCTTTGCTGCAGCGAGATAAACTTGATCAATACCTGAATCAGCAAAAAAATCGGCTACCGCTTGCTGATTAGTTAAATCAAGTTCTGTACGGCTACGAGTGATAATCTCAACATCACCACGTTTTTCTAATTGGCGAACAATCGCCGAGCCCACCATGCCACGATGGCCTGCTACAAATACTTTTTTCATTTCAAATCACTTAATTATTTTTTCACAAAAGAGAAAACTCGGAGTCAGAGCAAAACCAAATAAAATATCTGATCTTTACTCTGTGTAGCGCATAGCGCCTCGGTGCCCTCGGTGGTAAACAGCTCTTATTTCCTAAAAAGGACCAAGCCTAAAGATTCAATAATCACCACTGAGAACACCGAGAAAAGCTCGGAGACAGTACAAACCAAATAAAATATCTTATCTTTACTCGGTGTAGCGCACAGCGCCTCGGTGTCCTCGGTGGTTAATCGCTCTTATTTACTCAAAAGGAGCAACCCTTAAGATTCAATAATCACCACAGAGGACACAGAGAGCACCGAGAAAGATAATCAAAAGAAATTATTTAATCTTGACTCTGTGCAGTGCGAAGCACACTCGGTGCCCTCGGTGGTTAATCGCTCTTATTTCCCCAAAAGGACCAAGCCTAAAGCTTCAATAATCACCACTGAGGACACAAATAGCACCGAGAAAGATAATCAAAAGAAATTCTTTAGTCTTGACTCTGTGTAGCGCAAAGCACCTCTGTGTCCTCGGTGGTAAGTAAGCCCTTGATTTCGCCTAAGTGGTAAAAAGCTTAACGTTTTTACTCTTTTGCCACCGACACATCATAACCATGATGTTTTAAAATAGCGTGCTGCTTAGCTTTACCCAAATCATGTTGCACCATTTCAGCACACATTTGCTCTACAGTAATTTCTGGCGTCCAGCCCAGCTTAGCTTTTGCTTTAGCAGGGTTGCCCAATAGCGTCTCAACTTCTGCAGGGCGGAAATAACGTGGGTCTACTTTTACAACCACATCACCTACTTTAACGCCAGGTGCATTATCGCCGCTGACAGCAGTCACTGTTGCAATTTCGTTAATACCTTCGCCGCTAAACTCAAGCTCAATGCCCGCTTCTAGCGCAGACATTCTAACAAATTCGCGTACTGAAATTTGCTTACCCGTGGCAATAACAAAATCATCAGCTACATCTTGTTGTAACATCATCCATTGCATACGCACGTAATCTTTAGCATGGCCCCAATCTCGCAATGCATCCATATTACCAAGGTACAAGCATGGCTCTAACCCTTGTGCAATATTGGCAATCGCACGGGTGATTTTACGGGTTACAAAGGTTTCGCCACGACGCGGCGACTCATGGTTAAACAAAATACCATTACAAGCATACATGCCGTAAGACTCACGATAGTTAACCACAATCCAATAAGCGTACATTTTCGCTACAGCATAAGGCGATCGAGGATGAAACGGTGTGGTTTCTGTTTGCGGGATCTCTTGAACTTCACCGTAAAGCTCAGAAGTTGACGCCTGGTAGAATTTAGTCTTTTTCTCCAAGCCTAAAAAACGAATCGCTTCTAATAAACGTAACGTACCGATAGCATCAACATCTGCAGTGTACTCTGGTGCTTCAAATGAAACTGCTACATGTGATTGCGCACCTAGGTTATACACTTCATCGGGTTGTACTTCTTTAAGAATACGAGTCAAATTTGAACTATCGGTTAGATCCCCGTAATGAAGAAAAAACTTAGGATTAGCGGCATGAGGATCTTGATATATATGATCAACTCGCTCTGTATTTAATGATGAAGCTCTACGCTTAATGCCGTGAACTTCATAACCTTTTTCTAATAAAAACTCAGCCAAGTATGAACCATCTTGACCTGTTACCCCTGTAATCAACGCTTTTTTCATAATCACCTTCAAGCTATTATATTTAACATATAGACTTTTTATAAAGCTCTAAGGAGCCCTTAATACAATTAAAAAAACTTATTATCAATTTCACCAACAATCCCTAAATAATATAGAGAAATATATCCACTTAAAATATGATGCTGTGCACTTTATTATTAACCATTTACAAAACGACATCTACACAACCTTAATTGACGTAGAGCTAGAAATTAAATTCGTACTTAAACAGTCAACCATCCAAGTTTTGGCTGATGCACAAAAATGATTTTAATTATGTTTCTCAACTTTTTTCAAAATATCAAACTTGAACCATTATTTATTTAATATAAGAAAATTCATCTAGAAATTCGGACAAGATTTCATTCAACTTTTCAATGGTATCAGGCTGCAATTTTTTCAAAAAATTACCAGGGTGAACTTGTCTTATATGCAAATTATCATTCTCTCTTTCGGGTACAATATCATACTTATTAACAACGTTTAAAATCAATTTTTCATCGAAAGGCAAAGCAAAATGCTTAATGATATCTTTCATCCACTGCTCTTTTTCGAATATAACGTCTTCATACCTACTAACTAGTAAAGGAATATCGGAAAGTACAGATTTATATTTCTTAAAATTGTTATTATAACTAGCAGCTCTCTCTAGCACAAAACTATCCAAAGACATCATTTTTGCAGATTCTCTTTCAGCTGTAAAACCATCATCACCTTTGAGGACAACATGACTTTTACTTATAGAAAAGTATAAAGATACGAGCATGTCTCTTGGGTCTCTAACAAGTAACATTTGATTGCTATTTGCTAAATCAATATCAAAGTTTAATGGATAATGCCTAAAACCAGTATAAATTATACCATCCATTTCTATACATTTTTTGGCATCACTTAAAATGTTCGTAGGCTTTATACCCTGTTGGAAACATTCACCAAATAATGACAATGTAGGAACAGATACTTGTTTACAATAATCTCTAATCATTCTATCAAGAAGAGTGGATCCGCTTTTTGCAAATGCAAAGAGGTAACCTTTTTTAATATTTCCCGCTTGTGGAGTGGTTATACTATAGTTCTGACCAACTTTAGAAACTAATTCATACTTTTTCATTTTTTTTATCCATTAACAATTCTTTAAAAAATTTTTTATACTTCAACCTTGAGCTACTTCCTGTATCACTAATATAAAACTCGCCATAATTATTATGATGTAAACTATCTCCATCCAAAATTAACAAATCTTCATATGACTTGAACTTTATACTCTCATCAGAAGGCAAATTAGGTGCATTCGTATCAAAAACAAACACTTTAAACCCTTGAACCAAGCATTCATATACAAGGGATGATGTATGGCCAATGATAATTGAAGCTTTTGTTAAACATCCTTCCTCTGATATTTGTTTAAACAATGCATAATACTCAGATTTTATATTTTGAGGATGAAATTTAACAACAATATCATAACTTTTAACTTGTGCATATTTTGTGGCAATGTCTAGTAATTGTATGTTTTGATCTTTGTAAATATTTTGATCAAGTATGACATAAATAAATTTTTTATCTCTTTTAAATTCTTTATTTACAGAATGATTATTTGCCATATGTATTCTAGGCTTTCCACAAACCCTTACTTTTGTCATAGGTTTATAGCGTTTAATTAAGCTTCCTGTACATTCCCCCCATGCTAGAAAGTATTCTGCTACTTGATTTTCATAATTAACCTTATTGACAGTATCAATTTCAGAGTAATCAATATATAACCCATGTTGTAACGTAACAGTTTTTACTCCTTTGTTCTTGAAATATTGAACAATTAAATTCTCTACAGGTTGCATGTCTGAAAAAGTAAGAAAAACTTTAAATTTAAACTTTTGTAGCGCCTTTAAGATATATAGGCAAGAACATAAATATATAAACAAGCAAGCCTTTCTGATAGGGTGCTTTTCATTAATTAAAGAAATAAGATGCAAGTTTTCAGATAGAAAACGAGAATGTTCTAAATTAATTACATCTAATACTTCAACATAATCTTCGACAATCACAAGATTAGTACTGGAAATTGAATCAATAACTTCATGAAAAAAATCTTTATAATCATTTCTAACCATGCTTCTAAAACAGACTATATCTACCTTATCTTCATCATTCAAGTCTACAACATTATACTTAACTCTAGTAAAATTAGAATACGAAAGTGATAAACGCTCTCGTAAACCCTCATCACTTTTAACTTTATTTAAATAATAACTTTCAGTAGTTAAAGCTGCATTTATATCTAAGCCTTCTAACTCATATAAACTTACCTTCATATTTTATAGCTCTTCGATTAACTTTGCGAAATTATTTTTCAATCCTTTGATGTAAATGCTCTTAGATAAATCTATATCTTTAGGAGCATTATCCAATTGTATTTTAACAACTTCTAAATAAGGCCTAATACCTGACTCACTTCTACCACCAGCCATAAAATCACTGACTATAATATCAACGTAACTGAATTTCACACCAGAAAGATACATTTTTACTATTTGATTATAATCTGCAGAGAACTTATAGGTAGTCTCAAACTTAAACAATTTTATGAGCGATAATTTGACAAAAGCAGACTGATGGCAATATGGCATACGTTCAAAAACTGTTGATATATCCTTAGCAGGTTGGTGTGTAACACTTTCACCAGAAATATAATTTCTATCTCCATATATAATATCAGTTCCCGATGTTGCGATTTCAAAAACTCTATCAATAACATCTGACTTAGTGAAGCAGTCACCTGCGTTCATAAAAATAATGTAATCTCCTGTAGCTATATCGATAGCTTTATTCATAGCATAATAAATTCCATCATCTTTCTCCGACACTAATGAGTCAATTAAGGATTTATTATTAAATAAAAACTCAGAGGTACCATCGACAGAACCACCATCGATGACAATGTATTCTAAGTTTGTATATGTCAAATTCATAATATTAGCTAAAGTTTTCTGCATTCCACTCAAATCATTATATACAACCGTAACCACCGTAACTTTAGGCAAAAAAATATTTTTTGAGGGAGGGATTGGTTTTGAACCTAATTTTAATTTACTTAGCGGCCTTAGAATTCTATTTAAATACCTCTTAAAAGTCTCATCCTCACTATTAAGATCAATTCGTAAATTTCTATTACTATCAGTAAAAATCCTACCACCGAGCTTGTTGTTTTTAAGATATTGCTCTATCACATCCCCAATTACAGTTTCTAAATGGTTTCCAATATAATTTTTAAAAAAATCTGAACTAGTCCACAAATCTTTATTTGGTTGATAGTCTATTGATATCTTAATAGCTTCAGTCATACCTCTGACATGATCTGTTCGACTACGTCCACCACATTGGAATTTACACACTGGCAGTTGTACATATTTAAATCCACATCCTGCAGCTATAGCCTCAACAATATATTCATAGTCAGCAGCGAGTGTATAGTTGGTGTTATAATTCCGATATTTAAGACGCGAAACTCTATTAAATAGGGCTTGGTGATAAATAACTTCCGTCTTGAGATAGTCATCTAAGCTGCCTGCTTGCTGTAACGTCTCAACACCATTTGTCTCTACTCTAAACCGATCCCCGTATAAAAAATCATATTCTGATGAAGCTTCTTTCATAAATTCATTCACAACATTTTCACTTGCAAAAACGTCGCCAGCATTCATGAAGATAACCCACTCACCTGTGGATAATGAAATCCCTTTATTCATGGCATCATAGATTCCACTATCAGGTTCGCTGATCCATTTTAACCCACAAAATTTAGTGCGTTCTAATAAATCAATAGTGCCATCATTAGATTTGCCATCAACGATTATGTATTCCAAATTCTCATATTTAAGTGACAAAGTACTTTCAATAGTTTTTTCAAGGTCATTTATAGCGTTATAGCAAACTGTTACAACTGTGACTTTTGGATATATATGTGGAAAATTTTTCACTAAAAACCTCATCGCTTTAATTCGTTAATGACCTTGTAAATATCTTCAGGGACATCAACAGCAATACTTGAAGACTTAACCTCAATCATTTTTACTGGGATATCATTTTCAATAAATCTTAATATCTCTATATCTTCAACATTCTCTATCGTGGTTTTGTGCTGTTGTAAATAAAAGAACTTTAAAAGTTCGCGCGAGAATGCATAAATACACACTTGTTTATATGCAAATTCAAAATCATTGCTCTTTGTTATTGGAATAGGTGATCGGCTCATATACAGTAACCGTCCTGTTTTACTAGTTACAACTTTAGGGACAGTAAAAGAACGAAACTCCTCATCAGTTTTAATTTTGCACATCGCATTGACAATAACACCAGGATTTTTTAAATACTCATCAATCACAGCTTGAACATCTTTCGGCTCGATTAAAGGCTCATCCCCCTGGACATTAATAATGAAATCGCAATCCAGTTGTTGATTAGCTTCTGCAAGCCTATCTGTACCAGTTAAACAATTTGATGATGTCATAATAACATTAGCACCAAAACCAATTGCGACCTCTTGGATTTTTTCGCTATCAGTCGCAACGTAAACTAAACTAGAATCAACAGCTAGACAGCAGCGTTCCCATACATGCTGTATCATAGGCTTACCTATAATATCAGCTAAAGGCTTTCCAGGAAATCGACTAGATTGATATCGTGCAGGAATTACAACTGCGTATTTTAATTGAGTTTCATCATTTAGCACTTGTTCACTCCTATAAAGTATTATTAATAACTGGCCAACTATCCAACATTATAAAACCATTTTCATCTGCTAATGATTTCATTTTATTTTTTACATTCGAATATGGTGCATAGTAAATAAAATCAATTTTATTATCACAACAGGCGTTAAAATCTGATACGGCATCACCAAACATAACGTAACGCATACTGGAGTCCAAACTCACAACACGTCTAATTAATTCTGACTTACTAGTAGGCGAACCAAATATTTGTTTAAAGTGAATATCCAAACCTCTTTGTTTAAACACATCTCTTAGCTCTTGTTGCTCAGAGCCACTAGCCACATATTTATCCCCATTGAGCGATGAAATAAACGATACAAACCCAGGTGTGATTTCAGCGGACAAATAGAGTGTTTTAACTTGTTTTGAAAAATGATTTAAAATATCAACTTCAACTTTTTCAACATCTATTTTATTGACCGTTATAAAGTTGGTTAAAAAGTACTTAACATGATGAAAACGAGATAATCCAAAATTATTTTTAAAATAGTCAACACAGAGATCTACTTCATTACGTTTAAAACCACATGTAACAAGCGCTTTATACATAGCATCTATTTTAAGGACGTTTGAGTCTAAAATGACACCATCACAATCGAAAATATAAATATCATAATTAGATATTTGGAGCATAAATAGATCCTTGTTTTACAGGATAACTACTTGGTGTCAATGCCTCTATATATATCTCTGGCTGACGATTAATGATTAAATTAAACAAATCGATCATCTCAGACTGGCGCAAATCACCTTTATCATAACCATCGAAGCCAATAAGCTTTATAGATTTAGCTTGTCCATTAATTGTTACAGCTAATGCATAAGCGGCTGTTAAGTCAAAAGGTATCACACAAATTTCATCAGACACAGAAAACTCATTATCAGTAACAACTAGGCCATAATCATAATACTCACCTTTAATGGTATCGAGTTCAGAATCAGTAAAACGATGAACAGGTAATATCAATGGTTTTTTTAATTTAGCATAAGAGTCTTTTTCAGATAAGAACTTAGTATTATGCGAAACAGAATAGTAGTCTACTAATTCAGCTGGAAATGATTCTAACTTATTAATAGCAATAACTATTGGATTACGTTCTTTTATATAAGACTCTACTGCACCTATATATCTTTTCAAACTTGGGCCATTACTAATTAATAGCACCTCTCTATTATTGAACTTCTCAACTAATTGCGCATCACCACTTAATGGCTTAGTAGAGCTGTTGAACGATAATGCTGTACTTAGTACTTCACCATTATAAGATGTTGTACCTTCTAGTTTACTTAAATAGTCAATCGCCCCCACTATTTCATCAGTGCCGTAATGGCTATTTGACAATAGGTTTTGAATATAAGTCGGGTGTACATCATTTTGAGCACCTAAAAAATATAAAAGGCTACTTCCCCAACCATACTCTTTTTGCATAGTTTCAAAATAACGAATGACTAACTCATACACTGGTTTTGCAACGTAGCCTGAACCTTTTTTATCTAATATTGCTAGTAAACTTTCTGTTTGAGTATTACCAGCTCCTCGGCCCATCCCAGTTACAGTTGTGTCTAACCAAGTTACACCAGCTTTATGAGCAGTTAAGGTATTATCTAAACCTTTGCCCATATTATTATGAGTATGTATGCCTAAGTCACCGGTCCAGTGCTGCCGCAAAGCGGTTACAATCCTTTCCACTTCATCAGAATCCATATTGCCTAAAGAATCAGCAAAGTAAAGCACATCTAATCCTTGCCAGCTTTTGGCTATTTTTGCTTTCTCGGCTATGACCTCACAAGGCTTTCCACCCGCCTGCATCAAATTATACCCTACCGTATAGCCAAGCTGTTTCAAATACTCAACGATTTCACCTGACTGTTCAACCTCAAAAAAGTGAGCCGCCACTCGAACTAAATCAATTTTACTTTCTGAGGCAGGTACAAATAAGGCATCAATAGCCTCTATTACAGATAATCCAGACTCTAGGATGGTTTTAGCATCGACCATTACACCGTATACTGGTCCTTCAGGCAGATCTAATGAATTTAAAAACACTTCAGTCGTATAAGCAAATGCACCTAAAAAACCAGGTTTAGGAAAGTTTCTTAAACCAAGCTCTATAAAATTAATGTTAGCTAATGACATAGCTTTTAAATATTCATTGACTATTTCTTCAGAAAAGTCCCAGTTGTTATAATATCCGCCATCACGCAAAGTGCAGTCTAGTATTTTCATTTTATCTCCATTTTTATTTTATCTATTAATATATTTATGCAATGTTTTATAATATGATGATACATTAGCTTCTTTAATTAAATCACTATCTACCTGACTTATCCTCTCACCAATAACATTTGATGTTCTTCCACTATCGCCAGTGACTTTGAATGCACTAAATATATATTTAAATTCGTCATTAAAAGGTATATCTAATGAGTCACAAATTTTAATCATTACACTTTCTGGTGACTTAACGAAGTCTTCATACTTAAATATTCCCGTTTCTTCAAACGCATCAACAAGTAAACACACTCGCCTACAGTATTCTTCAAAATTTCTTGGTGAAAAATGTACCCAACGATTTTTTATCAATGAGGAATATGAGTCTATTGGATCTCGGATAGTTAACACAGACTTTACTTCATAACGTTCTTCTAATAAAGAAACAAGTATACTTTTAGACGGAATAGGTTTATCAGTACTAAAATCAGAATGTGTATGATCACGTAAAACTAGTATCCCTCCCACGCTCAAAACATGTTGATAAACTTCATCAATTGAAATATTAAATATTCTTTTAGCCAACTCATATTGAAACGGTACATCTGCATATTTAATTAATGATATTATATCTGTGGGAGAATACTTAGCTTTATCCTTCCCCCCCCCTAAATCTGTAAAAGGATGAACTTCACTTAGTAAGTATACATTTGGCATCGCCGAGATACATTTAGAAATTAACGTACCACCACTGCAAGCCAGATGATGAATAATTCTTATTACTGGTTTTTTAGGTTCATGCTTTTGGCAAATAGTCTCACAACGATCTAATAGTGATTGAGTATCTAGGGCCTCGTCTAATATTGCTGGATAATTAGTCTCATCCATTAACACCGACTCATCGATGAGTTCAACAGCTTCATCCAATTGTTTTTTAAACAATTCAAAATTAGAAGGCATTATTAATCCCTCTCAACATGTTCTATCGCATTAAGTAATTCTGGGTGCTCTTGCTGCAATTTAAAGTAATATTTAGATGCTAACGTTAGCTTTTGCTTTAACTCTTTAACCAACTCAATCAACTCTTGTTCTGACTGCACTTTTTCAGCATAACTTTTACGTAGGTGTTCTAAGTCTAGCTGTGATTTAGCCAATATCTTTTGGCCTAAATGGCTGCTACGAGTCATTTCTTTTATTTCTTGTTTTAGTGTTTCAAGTTGCTTATTTAATGATTCAGCCCAGCTTTTATGCTCTAAATGCCATTTATTCTCATTGTCACGCTGCGTAGTTCTCTCTATTAGCTCTGCTTCTAATTCAGTTACTTTAGATTGTAGTTTTGTAATATGTGATGTTGACTCATCGTATTGAGACTGTAAATCTTTTTGTCGTTGTTCTAATTGGCTTTTTATCTGCGCTTTTTCAGCCTCAAGCTTGTCTCTTTCGACTTGTAACTGATTACGCTGCTCTACCGCCTGAGCTCTTTCAGCTTCAACCTTGTCACTTGTTACTTTTAACTCGTCCCTTTCTGCTTGTATCTTGTCTCTATCTTCTCGCAACTTGTCACGTTGCTCTACCGCCTGCGCTTTTTCTGCTTGTAACTGGTTACACTGCTCTACCGCCTGCGCTTTTGCAGCTTCAACCTTGTCACTTGTTACTTTTAACTCGTCTCTTTCGACTTGCAACTCATCTCTCTCTACTCGTAACTTGTCACGTTGTTCTACCGCTTGTGCTCTTTCAGCTTCAACCTTGTCACTTGTTACTTTTAACTCGTCTCTTTCGACTTGTAACTGGTCTCTCTCTACTCGTAACTTGTTACGCTGCTCTACCGCTTCTGCTCTTTCTGCTTCAACCTTGTCACTTGTTACTTTTAACTCGTCTCTTTCGACTTGTAACTGGTCTCTCTCTTCTCGCAACTTGTTACGCTGCTCTACCACCTGTGCTCTTTCAGCTTCAACCTTGTCACTTGTTACTTTTAACTTATCTCTTTCGGCCTGTATCTTGTCTCTATCTTCTCGCAACTTGTTACACTGCTCTACCGCTTGTGCTCTTTCAGCTTCAACCTTGTCACTTGTTACTTTTATCTTGTCTCTTTCGGCCTGTATCTTGTCTCTCTCTTCTCGCAACTTGTCACTTGTTACTTTTAACTTGTCTCTTTCTGCTTGTATCTTGTCTCTTTCTGCCTGTAACTCGTCTCTTTCGATTTCCAACTGACTAAATTCATTGGTTAATGCTAAAAACTCTTCACTTGCACTGAGTTGATATTGTTCTAGTTGTAATTGTGCTTTTTTATCATTTTCACTAAGCCGTTGTTCATTTTTTTGTAACTCAGCTTTTAGTGATTGTACATTTTCAGATAATTGTTGATTTAATTCATTGACTCGTAATATTGAATTAGACAACTTAGTATCATTTTTGAGTGATGCTGATTGATTTTCATTTAGCAACAATTCGTAAGTTACAAATACTGAATCTGACTTTACTGAGACCAACTCATACCCAAGCGCAAGTAAATGGTTAAACGCCTTGAATTTTGCTTTAGCATATTCAGATGATGAACTATCTTTAATAGATTGAATGATAATATTATCAAATAAAGCCAAGTCGCTATAATGGCTTTGATTAATCAAATCAAACTCTAATCCATTAAGCTGAACAACTATCATGGTTGTTTTACTTTCAGCGAGCTCTTTATCATTAAGGTCAGGGATTAACTTTACGACATCTTCAAGACAAAATGGATCAGCTAATGACTCTTCAATAACTTTTAAATTTTTAAATTTTTGAGTGAACTTATTGACACTCTGTATACCACTAAACTGTACCGGTTGTGTTAATTGAAATATAACTGAGCTTTCAAAAGGATTGACCACCTTGTGATAAACAGAAACATTACTCACAGCTTCAAGTTGTTCATTTAATGACTCACACTGACTTGATGCCCCTTCGAACAAGTGAATGTGTGTAGGTGATAAGGTTTGGTAATAAGTGACATCTGTTCCTATACCGGCCCCTAAATGAACAATAATATCTATTTCTGCTGACTTAGGTTTGTCATTACTTAACGGTTTTGATGATGAAAGATTGTTACTCATTACATTATTCCTTTAAAGGAGGCACTAAGCTTATTTTTATCTTTTAAAATTTTAATTAGCTAATTTAATCAAAAATATTATTAAACCATTCTGATACATCAAGAAATAGTTTATTACTATAGGTGTTATTTTTTTCGCCTACTGGTTCTTTTGGATTGACAACCTTAGTCACTTTTAAACTTTTAGGGCGAATGTTAACTAACGTTTTATTCAGTTTTATAATGCTGTTGCAGTAAAAATGGGTTAAATTGAGTCGTTCGGCCTCACGACTTATCCAGTTTTTTGTCATATTTAAAATGTCTAACTGGTGATATGCCGCTAACCAGAGCACACCAGAGCTTTGATATTGATACACTTCGGGATCATAGTTAAATAAAATCGCATCACCTGCCTTAAACAGCTCAATGAGTTCATGATGTTCTAAAAACTGATTTATTACCGTCAAATTGCTATGTTCACTTGCTAAGCTTTTAAGCTTTATATCTGTTTCGCTTAATATTGTTGAATCATTAGTTATAGAGTACTGGATAACAAATTGGTAGTTTGAGGTATTTGCTAACAAAATACCAGTAATGTTAGGGAGTTCTGAAAAACCTTTATTTAATTTTGCATCGCCAGTATACAAGATAATCGTCACTTGATTATTGTCTGATTTATCTTTCACATTATCAGCTGTGATGACACCTAAATGATAAACATTTATTTGTTGATTGATATTATGGTTATTCTTTTGACTTTCTCCAACCAGTAAACAGGGTTGGATATCAACATACTTATTTAATAGCGATGAGTATTGTTTTTGTAATTCATAATCTACTGCAAAAAATTTGACACTGTCGTGTTTGGCTAAATACCTAAAGGCCAACTCATAATGCATTTTACGTTTAATGCTTTTTATTGAATCTAGCGGACTGTACATTAAACCGACGATTATTGCTATTTCAGCAACATATTCGGCCCCATGATTTTGTTTCAATACATCTAGTGCTAATGCTAACGCTTTTGCATGTTGCCAATTTAGGGTATGGCACCAAAACATTATTTTTTGATTTTTTTTATTCTTTTTATTAATGCCCGATAGGCACAACTTGATTGCACTTATATATTCTAAGGCAAGACGGTTGCAGTATTGCTGTAATGCTTGATAGCTGGGTAACTGGTAAAAATACTGATAAAAATCGGTTGTAAAGTGATGAGTGACCTTAACCTTGCTGTTTAAATTTTCTGTAAATGCTGTTGGGCAATCTTGGTGGCATAAAAGCTCAATACTCACCTGTTCATTATTTGTGAAGGCATCAGCTATCGCCAATACCGTTGCAGGGTGATGGCCTCCTAGCTCCCGTAAACCTGGGTCTAGTATTATCAGCCGTTGCTGAGCAGTTTGGTTAACCGACATTGATTATAACGTCATTAACGATAACGTATTTTGGAGGTAATGTGGTGCACTCGCATCACTGCTTATTGATATTGGCGTCCACAGTCCGCCTTGCTGGAATTTGATGTAGTAAAACTCTAATTCTTCTTGCAATTGACTGATTTGCAGTAACGCTAATTCATTTTCAGACTCTAAATCACATACCTTTAATTCAAGATCATTAATTTTTGCTTGATATTCATTATCGTTGGCAATGGATTGCTCAACTGAAATACTGTTAGCCATTTTTTGGTTATACTCATCTTTAAGTTGTTTAAGTTCAACATTTTTATGTTCAATCTTTTGCAGCAGTGTCTGATTGTGTAAAAACGTTTGTTCAAGCTCTTCTTGTAGTTGATTAATTTGCAGCAATGCTAATTCGTTTTCGCTCGTCAACAACTCAAGTTGTCGTTCAGCTTTTGCTAACTGCTCGATACTGACTTTATAATCATCTTTGAATTGTTCGCTATTAATAAACGATAGCTCGAGCTCTTCTTGCAACTGACTTATTTGCCGTAACGCTAACTCGCTTTCACTCGTCAACAATTCTTGTTGTCGTTCAGCTTGTGCTAACTGCTCGATACTGTCTTGATGCTCAGCCTTAAGTTGTTCGTTATTTACAAACGATTGTTCAAGTTCTTCTTGTAACTGATTGATTTGCAGTAATGCTAACTCATTTTCGTTAATCAACAACTCTTGTTGTCGTTCAGCTTCTGCTACTAACAGCTCGATACTATCTTGATGCTCAGCCTTAAGTTGTTCGCTATTAACAAACGATTGCTCAAGCTCTTCTTGTAACTGACTGATTTGCAGTAATGCTAATTCATTTTCGCTAGTAAGCTTTGTTTGCAATATTTCTGACTGTGCTAACTTGTCAGTGAATGACGCCGTATCAAGGGCTAACTGTTGTTGTATTTGTTTGTTTTGCTCTGTGGCAGCATGATGCTCAATTGCAAGCTTTTGACTTTGGGTTTGTGCGAGTTCAAGCTCTTCTTGCAACTGATTTATTTGCAATAATGCTAATTCTTTTTCGGCATCACCGGCCGTAGTTTGCTCTATTAGTACGCTATTTTGCTGTTGCAAATCATCAATGTGGCTTGCTAATTGTGTTACATCTTGTTGAGCACCTTTAGCCGTGGTTAACAACAGAGATAACCAAGCCTCTAGCCTTGCTTCTACAGATAAACCATAGTCTGCTTTAGTGATATCTGTTGTGCCCTCTAACTGCTCGAACAATTGCTGTAGCTGAGGATTGTTTTTGATACTGTTAATTGACAGAACGATTTGAGCAATACTCAGTACATTTTCAGCTTGTTGTTTTATAGTTAGTGGTTTAAGCACTAAGCCAGAAACACTATTGAGCAATTTAACGATTTGCTCAGCATGGTTAACGATATCTGCTTGATTTATTAGATATGATTGCTCCATATTGGATAAATGCAGATCTAGTATCGCATTTGAATCACTTACCCAATCTTGCTCACTGAGTGATGGCGCTATACTCACTTCAGGCGCTGAATAAAATGAAATATAATGATAATTATCGCTATTTAACGGTGTACTATTGAGTAACTCAACATCACCATGATAAAAGTAAATCGCGACTTTATCCTGGTATTCTGTTGCTGTTTTACCTTGTTGTAATACCGATAAGTAGTCATTTAATTGTTGTAGGTCATTACTTGCTACAGCGTCATTTACGTTAATTGCATTGTGACTGACAAACATATCAACTAACGCTTGTTTATTTTCGATATTTAATAAACCACAAAAAACCAATAATTTCATGATATGCCCATTAGTGTATGTTATGACTTAAATTGTTATAAGGTTTGTAGTTTTAACAGCGTGTTATTAACATAATCAAGTGCATGTTGCTCAACATCTGATTCTGCATAACAACGAAGCTCTGGCGCATTACCTGATGGACGTAAATGGATAATATCTCCGTCATTAAAGGTAATTCTTAACCCATCGGTTTGGTTAATATTTGAGATGATTTTTTGGGTATAACCCAGTGCTAAAACAAATTGTTGTGGTGCTTTAGCCGCGTTGGCGATGATAGCTTTACTGCGCTCGGTTGCGAAGTTTTTAATACGATCGCTAGCCGTAATACGTTTAGGTAAAACATTAACCGATTTTGATAGCGGTTCTGTCATGCTTGCGGTTAAGGCAATAATAGCGGGTAGTACTGCGTCTCGAGTCGGTAAGCTTTTTAATACCTTGTCACCTACTGCAATATCACTGCCTAATAAAAAGCCACCGTTGGCCTCAAAGCCAGCAAAAGAACGGTATTGATTTTTTAAAGTGTCAAATGCGGCAATAACATAAGGAGAACCAATTTTTGTTCTTATTACTTGCTTAAAGCTCTGTGTTAACTCAATGGCTGTATTACAGCTAACGGGAACGGCCAACGCTTCAATATTTAATGCTTGGGCGCACAGTAAGCCTAAAATATCTCCTCGTAACCATTCGCCATGCTCATCTGCAAGTAATGGCCTGTCGCCATCACCATCAGTTGAAAATAAGGCATCTAATTGATATTGCTGAGTCCAATTACGCGCTTTTACTCTGTCTTCTTCTGCAACGGCTTCGGTATCTATTGGTACAAAAACATCGCTACGCTCTAGACGAATAACATCTGCGCCTAATTGGTTAAAAATAGTATGGTATAAGTCTCTACCCGCACTTGAGTGCTCATAAATCCCAATGCGTTTACCCAGTAATGGTTGATTTGCAAAGAGTGAGGTATACCGAGAAATGTACTGATTTACCGCATCTCGATTGACTTCAACTTCAGTTGTATTTGTAATAGCTTCAAATTCAATTTGTGCATTTAAGATACCGACTTCATCTTGTTTGGTGATTTCACCATCAGGTCTATAAAATTTTAATCCGTTACGGTCAAATGGTATATGACTCCCCGTGACCATAATACAAGGAAGGTTTTGTTGCATTGACACATAAGCTAAAGCTGGCGTTGGCACAACACCATAGTAAATAACCTTTATATTGGCCTGTTGGGCTGCTTTAGCACATGCCATTGCCATACTATGGCTACTTGGTCGATTATCAATTGCTATAGCAATGGTATCAAACCGAAACTCAGGTTTTATTACGTCGATAAAAGCATGGGTAAAAGCACCGCACACATTATTTGTAAAATCGCTAACGAGCCCTCTGGCACCACTGGTTCCAAAGGCAATTTGACTATTTTTTAATATATGGTGACTATTTAACATATTAACCATTTGTTGTTACCCTTTTACGCGCCCATAACGATCTTCAAAACGAACAATGTCATCTTCGCCTAAGTAGCTTCCGGTTTGAACTTCAATCATTTCTAATGGTATTTTACCTGGGTTTTCCAAAGCATGAATCGTACCCAGCGGAATGTAAGTTGATTGGTCTTCTGTAACAATAATAGTTTGCTCACCATTGGTCACTTTTGCTGTGCCAGAAACGACAATCCAATGCTCACTGCGATGATGATGCATTTGAATTGATAACTTTTCACCCGGTTTTACGGTAATGCGTTTAACCTGGTCACGCTCACCAAAATCGATTGAATCATATTTACCCCAAGGGCGATAAACTTCACGATGTAGATGATGCTCTGTTCTATTTTGTGACTTAAGCTGTTCAACAATTGCTTTTACATCTTGTACTTTGTCTTTGTGGGCAACTAAAACAGCATCTTTTGTTTCAATAACAACTATATTATCAACGCCTACAGCAGCAATCATTTTATGTTCTGCGTTAAAATAGCTATTACTGCTATTATGCGTTAATACATCACCTTGCATAACATTGTTATTTAAATCTTTGTCAGAAATATCCCAAAGTGCAGACCAGGCCCCCACATCACTCCATTTGGCATCTAATGGAATAACAACGGCATTATCTGTTTTTTCCATTACCGCATAATCGATGGATTCTGATGGACATTTTAAAAATTCTTGTTCGTTTACACGAATAAAATCTAGATCTGAAGTGGTATGATCAATAGCTTTTAAACATGCTTGATAGATATCTGGGCGATGTTTTTGCAGCTCTTTTAAATAATCGGAAGCCTTAAACAAAAACATGCCGCTATTCCAATAGTAATCACCACTATTTATGTATTCTTGTGCGGTTGCTAAGTCTGGTTTTTCTACAAATTGATTAACGGTAAAACCAGAAAGTTGTGAATCACCACGTTTAATATATCCATATCCCGTTTCGGCATGAGTAGGCACAATACCAAAAGTCACCATTTTACCTTGCTGTGCGGCAACAGTTGCTTTTTTTACACTTTCTTCAAATGCAGCCACATCTTTAATGACATGATCAGCTGCTAAAACGAGCATCAACGCTTCGTTATTTTGTTTTTGTAGTTCAAGTGCTGCTAATGCAATTGCTGGGGCAGTGTTTCGACCAACAGGCTCTAAGATTATTTGCCCTAATTGATTGATTTCTCGTAATTGCTCTGCGGCTAAAAAACGGTGGTCTTCATTACAAATAACAATATTTTTATTATCAGCAAAAGGCAAAGTACGTAGTACTGTTTCTTGCAACATGCTGTTTGAGCTAGTTAACTTTAAAAATTGCTTAGGGTGAAGCGCACGCGACATCGGCCATAAACGACTACCAGTACCGCCAGCCATAATTACAGGTACAATTTGCATTTAAATTCCTAATTTATTTTGATTGATATGTTCCATCTAATACTGCTTTCCACCAATTATCATTGGTTAAATACCAGTCGAGCGTCTTAGCGAAGCCACTTTCAAAGCTTTCTGCTGGTTTATAGCCTAATTCATTATTTGTTTTAGTTGCATCAATTGCGTAGCGGCGGTCATGGCCTGCACGATCTGTAACGTAAGTAATTAGTTGCTCAACATTATTAGCAATAGCCGCTTTAGCATTCGGGAAACGTTTTGCAAGCTCTGGGTTAGCTGCAAATTTTTCGCCCATTACTTTACATACTAGTTTTACTATATCAATGTTGGCCCATTCGTTGTTGCCGCCAATGTTATAGTTTTCGCCTATACGGCCTTTTTTAAGTACTAGCTCTATGCCACGCGCGTGATCTTCTACGTATAGCCAGTCGCGTATTTGCTGGCCGTCGCCATACACAGGCAATGGCTTATCGTTTAATATATTAGTAACAATAAGTGGAATTAACTTTTCAGGAAAGTGAAACGGCCCATAATTGTTTGAACAGTTTGATGTTGTTACCTCAAGGCCATAAGTATGGTGGTACGCGCGCACTAAATGATCGCTCGCCGCTTTTGATGCAGAATAGGGTGAGTTTGGCGCATAGGCGGTGTCTTCGGTAAATGCAGGATCAGTAGCACTTAATGTGCCATATACCTCGTCGGTACTTACATGATGAAAGCGGTGCGCTAAAGGCTCGTTACCATTAGCTTTTGGCTCGTCTATCCACTTTTTTTTAGCTGCTTTTAATAAGCTGTACGTACCTAGTATATTTGTTTCTATAAAGGCATCTGGCCCTGTTATTGAGCGGTCAACGTGTGACTCGGCAGCAAAGTGCACTATAGTATTTAACTGGTGTGTATCTATTAGGCTTTCTATTAATGCAGTATCGCAAATATCGCCGTGCACAAAGGTCATATTTGGGTTGTTTGCTACTAGGTCAAGGTTGGCTTTATTACCTGCGTAGGTAAGTGCATCTAGCACGATTACTTTGTCTTGCGGGTTTTGAGCTAACCAATAGTGTACAAAATTGGCGCCTATAAACCCTGCGCCACCGGTTACTAATAGATTTTTTACTGACATTTTTTATTCCATTTACAAATTTAGTTAAAGCTGTGAGCTGTAAACTGTAAGCTGCAAGCTTCGAGCTTCGAGCTGCGAGCTATGAGCTGCTAGTTATTAGGTAACTCTTTTAGCATTGTTTTTAATTGTGTGCGCCAATGTATTGTTTTAACGCCAGTTAGCTCTTCTGCCTGTGCTTTATTTAGTACACTAAACGCAGGGCGTTTAGCTGGCGTTGGGTAACTCGCTGCCGGTATTGCACTAATAGGTATTGCTTTACTTAATAGGCCTTGTTCTATTGCTAGCTCTTGTATTGCTACTGCAAAGTCGTACCACGATGCCACACCTGCGTCGGTCCAATTTAAAATAGTGGCTGTATTTGCATTATTAACCTGTAGCTCATTATTATTTTTGTTCACTAATGCCCATAGCATATTGGCAAGGCCATCGGCCCACGTAGGCGTGCCTACTTGGTCGCCTACTATACCTAATTGTTCTTTCTCGTTCATTAGGCGCAACATAGTTTTTACAAAATTATTACCAAATACCGAGTACACCCAAGCGGTTCGTACTATGGTTGCATGCCCGCCTAAAATATTATTTATATCTTGCTCGCCCGCTAATTTAGACGCCCCATAAACCCCTAGCGGGTTGGTTTCATCGTTAGCGGTATAAGGTAGCGTACTCGTACCATCAAATACAAAATCGGTAGACACATGAATTAACTGTGCATTTATATGTTTACACACATTGGCTAAGTTAGCGGCGCCTTGTTGATTAACTGCATATGCTGCATCAACATCGGTTTCGGCTTTATCTACTGCGGTATAGGCTGCGGCATTAATAACTATGTCGGGGGAGTGGCTAATTAAAAGCTCGTTTACTTGCTCTGCATTGGCTATATCAAGTTCTTGGCTACCAAAGCACACTAGCTCAATATTATTGGGGCAACTTTTTTGTAACTCCGAGCCTAACTGGCCATTTTTACCTGTTACTAATACTTTCATAATGACTACTTAACTGGTTAACTTAAAACGTAGGTGCTTTTGTAAATGCAAGGCCGGCTTCGTCTTTTGCCGAAAGCTGCGGTAGTTTGCCTTCAACTAGTGGCCAATCAATATTGAGTGTTGGGTCGTCCCACTTAATTGATACCTCAGCATTTGGGTTATATATATCGGTACATTTATAAACAAACTCGGCGCTATTGGTGGTTACATAAAACCCATGGGCAAACCCTTCTGGTACCCATAATTGGCGTTTGTTTTCGGCCGACAATAACACCCCAACCCATTGCCCGTAAGTAGGCGAATCTTTTCGCATATCTACGGCTACGTCAAACACTTCGCCTTGGGTAACACGTACTAATTTACCTTGGGTATTTTGTGTTTGGTAATGTAAGCCTCGTAGTATGCCATGCGCCGACTTACTATGGTTTTCTTGTACAAAGGTGCGCTCGCCACAGTGTTGGTTAAATAACTCAGTGCGAAAGGTTTCCATAAAAAAGCCGCGCTCGTCACCAAACACTTGTGGCTCTATTATTTTTACATCTGGTATTTCGGTTTCAATAAATTTCATTTTAATACCTATTAAAATACAGTTTGCTCTAACAGCCCTAGTAAGTACTTACCATAGCCCGACTTTTTAAGCGGCTTTGCTAACTTTTTAAGCTGCTCTGCATTTATGTAACCCATACGGTAGGCTATTTCTTCTGGGCAGTTAATTTTTAAACCTTGGCGTTTTTCTATTGCGCGAATAAAGTTAGCGGCATCAAGTAGGTCATCTAATGTGCCGGTATCTAACCATGCAGTACCGCGGCCCATTATTTCAACATTTAACTCTTTGTTTGCTAAATATTGATCAATCACGTCGGTAATTTCCAGCTCGCCACGCGCCGACGGTTTTACATTTTTTGCAAATTCAACCACGCGGTTATCAAAAAAGTATAAACCTGGCACTGCATAATTTGATTTAGGCTTGGTTGGCTTTTCTTCTATTGATATTGCTTTGCCGCTTTGGTCAAACTCTACCACCCCGTAAGATTTAGGGTTAGCTACGTGGTAGCCAAATACCGTTGCACCGTATTCGCACACTGTTGCATTTTGTAACGATACCGATAAGTCATGACCATAAAAAAGGTTATCGCCCAATACCAATGCTGCACTTTGGCCTTGCAAAAAGTCTTCGGCTAACAAAAAGGCTTGTGCTAGGCCATCTGGGCTTGGTTGCTCTACGTATTCAAAGCTAATGCCCCATGCGCTGCCATCGCCAAGTAACTCTTTAAAACGCGGTAGCTCTGTTGGAGTGGCAATAATTAAAATTTCGGTTATACCCGCCATCATTAATGTCGACACGGGGTAAAAAATCATGGGTTTGTCGTACACAGGCATTAATTGCTTACTTACCACTTTTGTAAGCGGGTATAAACGTGTACCCGAGCCGCCCGCTAATATAATGCCCTTACGAGCCGACTTATGCTGTGGCTTTATTAATGAATACATGTAGAGTCCTATCTATCAATTAGTTAATTTTGCTGCAAACTACAGAGTATTTATTCTACCTGAGCTCTTTTACTGTTGCTAAAATTATTTTACCTATACCAAATAGCATTAGCTGTAATACAGCAAATAATAAAATATTGTATAACGAATTTGGGTATTTGTTGTCTTGCGGTAGCGTTGCCGTCTCCACCACTACTAAGTATTTAAGCTGCCTATAGGCCTCTATTCTGGCTTTATCTAGCGATACCTCCGATGCGGTATACCCTTTTAAGGCAAGCTCTAGCTCTATTTTTAAATCAGAAAACTGCGCTAACACTTGGCTTACCGCTCTGTTATTAGTTGTTGTATTTGTGGGCTCAGAACCTTGCTGCGAAAGCCTTTCGCGCTCAAGCTCTAGCTGAGTTTTTAATGCATTTAGCTCGGCCTCAAGCATTACTACTTGCGGGGCTCTGTCGGTCATGGTTGAGCGTAGACCTTTTAGCTGCGCACTTTTTGTGGCTATTTGCCCCTCTAACCCGTAAGTTATTTGCTGTAGTGCTAGGCCTTCGGCTTCTGGGTCTAGTAGGTTATTTTTTTGCTGAAAGGCAAGTATATTTTTTTGCGCATCGCGCAGGCGTTGCTCTACTTTGGCATGCTCTAAGCGTATAAATTGTAATTGCGCCTCAGCTAATTGATGGCCAATAGAATTTATATACCACTCTGCTCTGCTCACTATTATTTTGGTTAAGTTATTAGCAAACTCTGGGGTAAAACCTTGGGCTAATATTTTTATTACACCTGAGTCTTCGTCTATTTCAATAGTGGTGTGGTCAATGTAGTAATTTAGCAGGTCTTCGCTGCTGGCATCGCTACTTAGCCCTGTAAAAATATCTCCATGCTGTTGGTAATGTGCCTTTAAATTACTGTGCTGTTGCAGGTAGTTAAGCATGTCTTGCGAATGAATATAAGCTTTTGCTATTTCGCTATCGGCTGTTGAGCTACCGCCTACTCCTAAACCGCTTAAAAGCGCCATAGATGGGTCCATTGTGCTCATGCCATCGGGTTGCTGAATTATTAACTGTGCTCGGCTTTCATACCGTGGGGCTGCTAAAGCAAGTTGGTAAAAAGCAAATAATACAAAAGGCACAACCAACAGCACAAACCACTGTTTGGTTAATAAATGCAACCCACGTTTGTTGTTTAATTTAGCAATAGCAGATTGCTTTATATTTGGTTTTACATTTTGCTCGGTAGATGTACTTGTTTGAGTTTGCTTTGCTTTACTATTTACTTTATTAGTAAGCCTAGCTAGCTCTTTATTTATTTTCTCATTTTTAGGGTTTAAATTACGTGCGCGTTGCATAACACGCCTTGCTAGGTATACATCGTTTTGCTCAACTTGTTGCGCAAGCCCAGTTAGCTCTTCGCCGTTATCCCAAATAGCTTTATCTGTTTTTAGCCCTAGCTCTGTAAAGCGTTGTTCTATTTTTTCTACCGCTTGTTGACTCATAGTTATAATGCCTGGTAATGAGCAATTCCTTGCTCTAAATCGTTGTAAAAAGTGAGTTCGCCTTTATGCAATACAATAGCACTATCGCAAAAATGGCGCAGTTCGTCCATCTCGTGGCTAACCATAATAACATTGGCGCTTTTACTTTTTTGTGTAAGCGCTTGGCGTGTTTTTTTTCTAAAGTTTGCATCGCCCACCGAGGTAACCTCATCTATTAGGTATACGTCAAAGTCTATACCTATTGAGCACGCAAACGCTAGGCGGGGTTTCATGCCGCTTGAGTAGGTATTTACTGGCAAATCAAACTTTGGACCTAGCTCTGCAAATTGGCGTACACGGCGCACATATAAATCTAGGTCGGCTACGCCGTTTATCATGCCTATAAAGCGGGCGTTTTCGGCGCCACTCATTTGTGGATGAATCCCCGTAGCCAGTGCTACAGGCCACGATAAATGCAGGTCGGTAATAATTTTGCCTTTGTTAGGGTACTCACTGCCGGCTAACATTTTAAATAAAGTAGATTTACCTGCCCCGTTTGAGCCTAAAATAGCAATATTGTGGCCACTGGGTATTTCAAAGCTGACATTTTTAAAAATGTACTGCTTACCTATTGCAGATGGATAATATTTAGTAATGTTTTGCAGTTTTATCAACTTGATACTCCATATTGCATAGCACTACCTACTTAGTGCCTGTTTCCACGATATGTGGTAAACAGCTAAAGCAAAAAATAGCAGTACAATTGTGCAAGTTAATAAATAAAACTCACTTACGGCCTCTGTTGGGTATGTGTTATAAGCCGCGTGGCGCGTTAACTCTATGGCATGCAAAATAGGGTTCCAATCAAGGTATGGCCAATATTCTTTTGGTATATCTTGCATCGAAAAGAACACACACGATATAAAAAATAAAGGCCGTGTTAAAATGCTCTGTACTTTTGTTATTTCGGGTACGTAGCACTGCCCAATCGAAAATAGTAACCCTAACGATGTAGCTATAACCCATACTGCTATAACATTAGTAATTACAAATAATGGATCGTCTATTTTAATATCCATTTTAAGTAAAAACATTAGTAATAAAATAAGTACTAAAACAAATAGCTTAACAAGTAAATAAAAACAACTGCTTGCAAGCACGCTACTAATAGGCTGTACTTGCCTAAAAGCAAATAAGGCCTTATTTTTTTTTATCGAGTTACTAGAGTTAGTAAAAGTGTCTAAAAACAGCTGAATTAACAGCATGCCATACATCATAAAATCGAATGTGGGTACAGTGTGCGACTCGCTACCTGCAATTAACCCACGTAAGTACGATAGTAAAAAAATAAAACTTAACGGCTGAAGAACAGCCCAAGCAAGCCCAAACTTATCGTTAAAGCCAGTGCGGATTTCGCGTACAAACAGGGCAAATATAACATCGCGCCATATTGCCCAGTTATTACGTTTTAGTACGGTGGTCATTTAAGTAGCCACATTTGCCGCAATTGCAATTTGATAAATTATTTGCGTTATATCTTTGACCGACTGCAAAAACTTGGTATCTACTTTTGGTAGTACTAAAATTTGGTCGCCCGGTTTTAACGTACCGTATGCGTCAAGATCGATCATACCATTGGGGTGTATAACCATTATTTGCTCGTAGTTAGCGCGTTCGCTATAACCACCTGCCCATGCTATGTAGTCGTCTATTGTGGCTTCGGCGTTATAAACAAGCGCTTGCGGCATAAGTACTTCACCGCCAATATGAATTAAATCTGTTTTGGCTGGTATATGAATTACATCGCCTTGCTCTAGCCTAATATTGGCAACTTGGCCTTGGTCAGCAATTATTACTTTACCTAAAGGGACTATTTTGCGTGCGCGCTCGGTAAATTCTAAAATCATTTTACCTTCTTCTGCACGAATTTTAGCTTCACCGTCTGATGAGGCTGGCGCAGTAAACACGCTACGCTCTAGGCGCTCTAGCGATTGATCTATCATTTCTTTTTGCTTTTTAGCAACGCTTTTACGCTGTATGTAAATAGATTGGTAGTCGGCTAAATTTTTATCTATTTGAATGTGCGCAAGTAGGTCGTGTAAGCGGGTATTTTTATTTACCGCAAAGTAAGAAGGACCTAAGTAACTACCATCTATTTGAATATCGATAACTTGAGCGCGTATATCATCGTTGAATATTAGGCGGTCGCCGTCTTTTAGCTCAAAGCTTTTAAACTCGTTATAGGGTAAGTAAACCGAAAATGGGCCGTCTGCTCTATCGCCTACAACACCTACATGGCTCACCTTTGCAAGTGGTAGTGCAAATTTGGCTAACTGAGAACCCGTGGCTTGGTTTTCTAAAAACTCAAACCTAAACGGTGCACGTACACTACCCGACACAACCACGGTTGCTTTTTGGCGCTCTACTAGTATTACGTCGTTATCTTTAAAGTTAAACTTAGGAAGGTAACCCGTTAGTATAAAGTCATAAAGGTCTATGTTTTGAATTACTTTATTGTTACGTAAAACTTTAATAGAACGGTAACTACCACGCTCCGAATCGATGCCGCCCGCTCGCTTTAGATAATATAAAATACTGTCGGATGCGATACCGGCATATTGGCCTGGGCGAATGACGCTGCCGCTTATATACACGCTTACAGGAGTTGCTGTAAGTAAGTTTACGTATATTTCTACACTTTTTTTGTATACTTCTTTTATTTTATTACTTACATAACTATTTAATTGACTTGCTTTTACATCGGCTACGTAAACTGGGCCAACATTGGTTATAAACAGGTTACCTTGGTTATCAACTGTTACTACCTCAGATTGATTTATTGCACCCCATAACCAAATAGATACTTTATCGCCAGGCGCTATAGTGTAGTCGTCGTTTAAACCGTCGAGGCGTTCACTTTCGTAGCCGCCTGCAAATAAATTAGCACCGTATGGAGGTGGTAAACCAACTTCAGAGCTGGGCAACAACTCTGCCGCTGACATTTCGCCTGGGAGCAAGGTACCAGAACGACCTTGCTTGCTAAATGTGCCGCTTTCGAGCGCTGCGTTAGGTAATTGGCTTTGCGAAGTACCCGCACTCTCTAATTGAGATAGCGACATTTGCTCTGCCGCATTTAAATTGAACGCTGCAATTAAAGTAAGGCTAGCTATTGCTATGCTTGAAAGTAATTTTAAGCTTTGGTTAAAAATGTTCATAACGTGCTTTAAACTCCAAAACTTATGCTGTTATTTTTATTATCAATGATTTGCGGGGCGAGCACCCACTGATTTGTTTGGCTATTTTTACACATTGCTTGGCGTGTTTTAGCTATATTTTGGCCTTGCTGCTTTAAAAATAGCTCTTGGCATTGCTCACCCAGCGCCGATGTGTACTGCTTACCAAGCGTAAAAGCGACACCATTAGATACACCCTGATAACCTACGGGTTTGTTTTGTATAAGTTGAATAAACTCTAAAGGCACACTATTTTGGTTAATTGGCTCAACAGGCTTATTAATTAGCGTGCGGGTAGCATGAAGTACTGGTGGAGATGATGTACAGCCGAGCATAAACAAAGCAGGTATAAGTGAAGAAATAGCTAAGTTAACTTTCATAGTTTTTAAATCTTTTTTGATATGACATGTAAATATTCCTTTGTTGTTATTTATTTAGCTTTTTATTTTATTCCATGCTTTATCGGTGCATACAGCATATACGCAGAATAACGCTAAAAATAGCAATAACATAATCCATTCTGGGACCAAGTAAACCTCAGCAAGGCAACCTATAGCCGCTAGTATACTTGCAACAATCGAAATAACAATAAGTGTGTGTTTGCGACTGATACCAAATTCGGCAAAAAGGTGGTGTAAATGCTGTCTATCGGCTAAAAACGGGGACTTTTTTTCTTTAACTCTTCGAATTATAACTGCAACCATATCCATTATAGGCACCGCTATGATGTATAAAGCGGTAACAGGTTTTAAGGCTGGTGATTTAAGCTCTATACCTATAACCATTAGCCAAATGAGTGTTAAGCCTATTAGCATATTGCCCGCATCACCCATAAAAATTTTAGACGAAGAGGTATGGCGTTTTAAATTAAAAATTAAGTAACCCAATAGTGAGGCTATAAATAGAAATGGCAATAAATACCATGCACTTGCCACCCTACTCAACAAAAAAGCTAATGCAGCAAATGCAATTAAACTTAGCATACCTGCTAGGCCGTCCATACCGTCAATCATGTTTATTGCATTAATACCAGCAATAATCGCGATTACAGTGACCACTATGCCTAATACACCTAATTTAAGCTCTATATTTCCTAATAAAAAACCTAGGCTTGTTAGGTATATTTCGGTGCCAAATATAATTAAAGAAGAAACAAGTATTTGTGCTACCAGGCGCACTCTAACTGACAATCTATAGCGGTCATCAAGTGCTCCTAAAAATAATACCAATGCAGATGCTACTAAGTATAAATTTAGATCTCTGCTATGTTCAATAAACAAAACAGAAGCTGTTAACACGGCTAGGTATATTGCAATACCACCAACGAGGGGGATGTTTCCATCATGTACTTTTCTATCGCAAGGAAGGTCGACTAACCCTGCTTTTATTGCAATAGGGTTTATTAATTTGATTGCTAATAAAGAAAATGAAAATGTGGTAAACAGTGGGAGCCAAAAATCCATTATTAATCCCAAATGTGAGAGGTTAAACAACTTACCTCGATTATTTATATGGCTTACATAATATAACAAAAAATGTATTTCACAACTAAGTAAGTATATAACGATAACTAACTTAAGTTTGCGGCGATAAGCAGTGAATACAGGAGTTAAGTTACCATTTTATGACTTTAGCCACAACACTGCATGAAAATTTTTGTTATTGCCCAGTTTAGCTCTACGCTAATTAATACCAGATTAATAAGTAAGACTATGGACAATAATGAATATACTTCACCACGGAGCGGTAAATGGCGTGACTGGCTCTTGCTATGAATTATTTATGGGCAAATAAAAAAGGGACTTTAGCCCCTCTCATAGTTTTATTACAATTAATTTACTACTTGATATTAAAAGCTGTAAACAAGTGTTAATGAGGTCTCAGTGTCGGTTGCTTCTTTATCGTCAGCAACATCTGAGTTATTAGTGATATTGTAGGCTACTTTCATTTGTAGTGAGCCATTAATTTTAGTCAGCAGTGCGGTTTCTGAGCGAGTTTTAGTGTTTGTATCACCATATTCAACAGACACTAACTGAGTAAAACGGGCGTTGTCTGAAATTTTCCAGCTAAAATCTACTTTACCTAAGGCAATTACTTCGCCTTCGTATTCACCCGCTAGTGAGTTGCCGTTTTCATCAACCTCTTCGCTTACATCTGGGTATTTAAAGTACTTATAACCTGGACCAATTTCAGCATTTAGTTTCATGTTTGACTCGTTTAATAAACGTAAACCATAACCCGCTGAAATAACCGACTCGCTTCGGTATGCGCCAAAGTAATCAGATACGTGCGACCCATAAATAAATAAATGAGCGTGTTTCTCATTTAATTTGTAATTACCCTGCGCTGAAATAGAGTACTTTTCGTTAGTACGCTGCTTTTCTTTAGTACCGTTTTCGTTTTCTACTTCGTCTTCTTTGTAGATGCCGTCTAACTTATACTCGTTGTTCCAATTTTCTAAGTTATGTAATACTTTAATACCGCCTTTTAGGGTGGTTGTTTCGGTATTACCGCTGGTAATAATAGCGCCTACTTCACTGGTAACTTCCCAGGTTTTTTGTTCTTCTTCTGCTGCAAATGCATTGGTTGTAGCTGAGGCTGCTACTAAAATTGATAAAAGCTTAAGTTTCATTAAAAAATAACCCTGTAAATATAATATGTATACTTATTAAAAAAAGCAGCGCACATGCTAACCAATCTCATATGATCGCTGCCTTAATAAAATAAATATTTTTAAAAATTAGTCTTGCTTATGTAAATGAACATCCATTTGCGGGAATGGAATGGTAATGTCTGCGTCGTCTAACGCTATTTTAATGTTTTCCATTAACGACCAATATGTTGGCCAGTAATCTTCTGACTTAACCCACGGGCGCACAATAAAGTTAACGCTTGAATCTGCAAGTTCAGAAACCGATACGTTATATGCAGGATCTTTTAAAATTCGTGGCTCGTTATCTAGTACTGATTTAAGTACTTCTTTTGCTTTACGCAAATCGGCGTCGTAACCAACACCAATCACAAGGTCAACGCGGCGAGTTGCTTCGCGTGAGTAGTTAATGATTGCATCTGACATGATTTTTGAATTTGGCATTACAATTACTTTGTTGTCAGGAGTGCGCATTTCAGTTGAGAATATTTCGATTTTTTTAATCGTACCGGCTTTACCGCCCGCTTCAACATAGTCACCTGATTTAAATGGGCGAAGTAGAATAATTAATACGCCTGACGCAAAGTTAGATAACGACCCTTGCAGTGCTAAGCCAACGGCTAAACCTGCCGCACCTAAAATCGCAATGAATGACGTGGTTTCTATGCCAATTTGTGACAGCGCCATTAAAATAGTGGCTGCAAATACAATGGCATATACAATACTAGAGACAAACGATGAAACCGCTTTATCTACTTTTTTCTTGTCGAATGCTTTTTCGGTTAACTTTGCACAAAATTTAGCAATTCGTCCACCCAGTAAAAATATAACAAGCGCTATGACTGCTTGAATACCATAGTGTAAAATTAAGCCTGAATTTTCATTCAGCCAATTGAGTATTGAATCCATATTAACTCCTGATCGTGTTATTTAGCAGTTTAGCGATATTGTTTGTTGTATTGTAAATCTTTAATACGTGTTTGCAACAGCGTTTTACAAGGTTCGAGGAATTTAAAAACCTTACGGTTAATATAGCAAGGTTTTTTTTATGCCCGTAGATACCATCTCTCATTTTAAGCTTCAAGGTCGTATTTAACTTTCTTGGAGCTTAAACGCTTCTTGATTCTTTACTACGCCAAAACATATATGAATGAGTTTACGCATATTGGCAC
>Ga0208315_1000198_pt1 | contig 57541 bp, 48 predicted proteins | sample MalvireepMed_215_FD_184239 | JGI IMG/M metagenome (GOLD analysis project Ga0208315, IMG submission 184239) | Marine viral communities from the Global Malaspina Expedition - Malaspina viral metaG DeepMed_215 (SPAdes) (version 2) | ecosystem: Environmental > Aquatic > Marine > Oceanic | place...
TGCGAAGTGCTGCAAAAATGTCTTCGTCTGATTTTTCTACACCAGCTACCGAAAGAAAGTAGCGGATATTTTCCAAGCCTGAAAGATGACCATAAAGAGTGACCGATTCTGGCAAGTAAGCGACAGACTTTTGAACATCGTTAGGGTGAGTAGTGGCGTTATGGCCCAACACAGTAGCGCTACCACTACTTGCTTTCATCAAACCTAAAAAGGTTTTAAGCGTAGTTGATTTACCCGCACCGTTCCCACCCAAAAGCGCAAATACTTCACCCTTACCTACATTAAAATTGAGGTTATCTAAAAGTGTGCGATCGTCCACGCGCACAGATAGCGCATCCGCGTATATTACTGAATTTGTTTGCATTGTTTGGAGAAGCTATAAATTAGATTTGTACTGCAATGTTATAATATAACCATTAAAATGGGAATAGCTTTTATTTAGGTAGTGTGTGTTTTGTTTTAATTCGAAACAATTTACAAATTTCGGAAGCTGAAACGAAAAAGGCTTGCCGAGTGGCAAGCCTTTGAAAGTGGTGGAGCTGGCGGGATTTGAACCCGCGTCTTAGTGGCTATTTTATTGGCCTGTAGGGAAGTCTGTGCAGTATTTGTGTTTTTTGATTTCTGCTAGGCTTAAAACTTATGCTTCAAAACTTGTTGGCTTCTCTTTTTTCAACGGCGCATTCCACCACTGCCTGAAGGTCATATTATCTCTCCAACATTCGTACAGCACTCGGCATAACTCATATACCAAATACAATCCGAAGAACACTGCGAAAAATTTCCAATCCATGTTTACGCTCCATGTCTATTCTGCGAGTCATATTACCATAATTCTCCAAATGTAAGCCTAGTTAGTTATGAGGTTTACTAAATTGGACTTAACTATGACTAAAAAGACACCAAAACGTGATCTGCAAATCACATTTATTCATCAATTTAAACGCGCTACAAGAACGGAATGGCCTGATAAGTTTCGAGTTTGCTGGCATTTTAATCCAGAGACACTCGACTACATTTATGAGCACAAAGATGAAAAGTTTATAACTAACGGCTTTGTACTATCAGATGGGCTAGTGCAGCAGCTTCCTGAGGAGCTAAGAAAGAAATACTTTTCTCCCTCAGAAAGATGTTTGTTGTTTCTGTTCTTTGAGTTACCAATCTCCGAGTTCATCAACTCTAAAGAAGTCGATGATTTTGAGTTTGAAAACGTATTTGGCGTATCGAAAAAACGTTATTTTTCGGTGGAAGCCATTGATGAATGGAGTGAGCAGATCGACTTACTTTAAGGGCTGCGTTGCAGCCCTTTTTTAAATTTCTTTATATAATTTGTAAAGTTCTTTATGTAGCCTCTTGAAATCCTTATCAAGGCTTTTCCTTTCTTCTTCACATCTCCGAACTTTCCAGGCTAGATAAAGCCGACAGAAGTTAGCGTATGAGCGAGGCTTTGATTTCTGGCGCTCTTTTATAAACTCATATGTGTAAGCATAAAGGTCTAGAACCGTTGTTCCATATGTTTTGTACAAATAATTACCATCATATACTCTGTGGTGTATACCGTTTGCTGCTCGTTCCCATTCATTCAGAATAGTTACAATTGCTTGGGTTTCAGTAGTGGCATACATTTCCTTTTTTGCGAACTCAACTATTGGCTGCTGTAGACGGTTTTGCGTTATCTTCATCAAAACAAGCCAAGCATTTCTTACTTTGTCGCTATTTTTGTAATTGTGCTCAAAGTCGACGGAGTTTTTTTCTCGGGCAGATTGCCTATTCATTTTTATGCTGACGTAAGCGAATAGTGCTGCTAGCACAGCTGCTCCAAGAGTGGAGTAAAATGTAGGGTGATACCTTGCTATACACATAAGGTAGCCCATATCCCTAAAACACTCATCCATGAACCACCTCTTCTAAACGAAAAAAGCACAATAAACTCATTGTGCTTTTAAATATAGTTTGTAGGCTTACTTAGCCTAAATCGCCCCAATCTTCTTCTCTGTACATCGTATTACTCCTGTACGTTACTTAAAGACTAATATAACTAAATAATCACCCCAGTCAAGAAACAAGACTTTTCTGCAATAACCCTCTGATTGTAAAGAGTTTTTTCTTCGCTTTTGTCTATGGCAAGCTTTTCTCCGAAAAGCTTGCCATAGACAGCGCAATAGATCAATACTTATTCACATATAATATCTACATTTTGCCAAACTATCAAGATCACATGTTCGAAAGAAAAGCACCCCTCGCGGGGTGCTCAATATTATTTACTCTCCAATTTTCGCATACAAAAATACGCAGCTAGTGAAAAAATAACCCCTATCCCCACGCATCCAAACGAAATCAAAAATAACCTATATGACAATGCCTCAAAAGCAATGAGGTCGGGATAATCTAGCAATAGAAACAGTATGTTCCAAAGTGTATTAATGATTGCGACATAGCTCACTGAATTAGCAAGTGATATCCATTTTCCAGAGAGTTTAATGCAAGCGTCGAAAACGCTTTCGTAGTTAGGTCTCATAATAAATTCCTCAGTTAGTCCTATGATTAACTAAGTTCTGCTCATGAGAATTCTGCTAGATGAAAGGGATATTTTTACTTTAGTTTTATCAATAGCTATTTTTCACATAGCAAGAAAATTTTTCAGTGTGAAGGAACAAGATGCTGACTCTACAATTGCTCGACTATTTAGTTGGACACGAGGAAGCCTGGAAGTAACTCGATACAAGCAAATTACATATCAAAAAGGACGATACGCCTTGGGGATAAGGTAAACACTTTTGTAAACTTTATCTGTCAAGTTCGAATAATCGGACTCAATCAAATCTTACATTTGCTAATGCCTTGAGTCCGAGTATTTGTAATTAAAAGGCAGAGTAGTGCGTGAAGCTGAAGTTTGACAGAAAGTGAACCATCGCCGTTAATCAAATTTGAAGTTACTTTGGAGCCTACATATTGTATTTAGTATCTACCCTAGAGATACTACAGATACTGTAAGGATATAGGTCAGGTATTATTATGTTTCGTTCTTTTCGTTTGAACTCTGCCAAGTTACGTTTGCTTGAAGAGAAACTTTATGAGCAAGTTGCATCAGAACTGCAACAAGGATATCTACTATCTGGGCTATGGACAAAGGCTCTTTCTATATCCAAAGGTGATGAGCAATTGGCAAAATCGAAATATATTGAACTAAGAGTTCAGTCGTTAAAAGATGAAAATGCCATAGCACAGGATTCAGCAATACGAGGGGGGCGAAGAAATACGGTTAATCAGCAGCAACTTATGGACTGGCATGTAAAGTGTGATGTAAATGACCCTCAAACTATCAAACTTATTGAGATAGCGAAGAAAAAAAAAGCTAATCATAATCAATTGAGATCTTTATGTTCTTTGATGGGGTTAGAAGCTGAAGGGAAAGTCGGCTTGTTCAAAGATAGCTGGTTCATTAAGGACGATAAAGGAAATAGCACAAGGTATAATGATTCAGATGAATTGGAGGCTTTTCTTGTGGAAATGTATGATTTAATTGTAGAACGGGAAAGATAATATTTATCTGAATAGCAAAAAACTTAAAAGAGAGTTGAAAAGCCGTTAGCTCAACACGTTATTGAGCCTCTATATTAAATACAAATAGTTTTTGCCGCCTCTGTTAGTTCATAGCTGCCTGTAAGATGAAGTTTTAATTACTCATTGAAACTGTATGATCAAGTCCGAGCTAATACACTTTATCTATACACTTTATCTAATACACTTTATCTATATGCCGAGGTTGTAAGACGCCTCCGCATCGTCTAGCTCACTAATTTGTGGCAAGAGCCAACGCCAGCCTACCAGATAGGTTTAAGTCATATTTAGTCTCCTGTTGTATGAAGGGAGGTTAATAGCGTACCGTCAAAGCTGTAACCAGATTAATGCGTCGCGCTCACATTAATCGGTAACTATATTCAGTTTACTTCAATCGAAATTTCCATTGTCATGTAAATTATGCTGAAAAATTTTCGTAATCGGAGACTATGTAGTAATAGCTGAGCCGCAATCTTTCATAAACTCAATCTGCTTGAGTCTCATGAACTCGGGTGGGAACACTACTGGTAGCACAGTAAACCTCGACAGTGCAATCCTCCTGCTGGCTCGACGCACATAGAGGTATGTGCGTTAAAGATGCTTTGTCTATCAACACGATATTCAATAATTCTTGAAGCTATCGTAAGCCATAAAAAAAGGGAGCGTATCGCTCCCTGAGGTCAAGTTTAAAATTAATCTAGTAACCCTAAAATTCTTCCTCCGTCACGAAAGCCTTCTAACCTTATTTCCACTATTCTGTCTTTGCTACTCTGTGCAAGCGCTTCCAGTTTGGCGAGTTCGGTGAAAAACGTATCTCTGGAAACAGACTGTGACTTCTCATCTCCTAATGGCCTTTTACTGTTAAACATTAATTCGTAAATGACATTACATTGGTTTTGCTGAAATTTGATTCGGTTCGTCAGCGTTACTTGCTCACTTTCAGTGAAAGAAGAGCGGGTATTTGCGAATAGACGAGCGTGGGCCTTCTCAATCTGAGTAAGAAAACGCTGGCGGTGACTATACATGTATACAAATTCATATAGCCCGTTGTCACTTTCAAATTCCTGTAGATATTTGCTAAGTATTTTTGCGCGAAGGTCGCCATTAGATTTGTTCTTGGCATTAGATGCTTCCATCTCAATAGCGATACGACAGCCAGTATTTGCATCGACGACCAGAGCATCAACCAGTCGAGGGTCATTTGCTCTATTCTCTAACTGAATAGCAATATCGCGCTCAGAAGCAAATCCCGTAATTTTCTTAGCCTTCACTAAGTCGAGAATAACAATCTGTACCGAGAGGTCATGAAGCAAATTTCGTTCGTTCACTCTGCTAGCATCTGAGCGCAGGTGTAGTTCTCTGTTGAGCAAAAATTCCGCCTCCCGAATACCTTGGTTGGTTAGAACTATGAAGTTCCTGTCTTGGTTGGCAAAAGTAGGGTGTATAGCTACGATTTGCTTCTTTTTGAGTCTATTTACAAGTTTATTTACGGCTTCTCTAGATAGCTCTAGATGACGCTGAATTACGGTTTTACACGTAACTCCAAATATTCCTGTTATCGCTATTGCGGCATTCTCTCGCTGTATGCCAAGTGACGCTGGGTCACTCTTATTAGTGATGTATAGGTTGCGTGTAGAAGACTCGATTGCACGGTCTATGTAGTTCATTTCATTCTCCTGTTTTTAAATCATAACTACATAGAATCAAGCTCGGGAGAATCTTCGAATGAGCGCACAATGCTTTGCATTATGCTTAAGCTTCGCTTTGCCAAGCATACTGCTTAGCCACAACATTTTTTATTCTTAAAATGTTGTCTACTTCGTAGAAGTAAATCTTCTGCAAAGCAGAGCTGACGCGACTCGTCGCTGCTCTGCTACTTGTCACTTTGTGACTGCGACAGAAGTTTTACTTGGAGTCAGCTACCGCTGATTTAGCCACATTCCACCAGGCTCTACTCAGGGAAAGCTGCGCTTTGAATACCCCATCGCAGAGTTCACACCGTTGGTGTTTCAGTAGCCTGCAATTACTCCGTAATTACAAGCAATTTTGCTTATGCAAAATGAAATCTGGCTAAATCTGCGATGCTGCCTCCGGCTCCGATAATAGTTCTGTTTCACAAAACTATTATCTGCGCAGTCGTTATTGAGCTTTGCTCAAGCTTTTTTACATAATCGTACCGATTACGTTGTTTGCGTCTTCGATGAGAGCGAAAAGCGAGTTGCGGGTGGTAATGGGCAAATAATTAGAAAAAAAAAGAGCACCCAGCGGGTACTCCAAGAACATTCTATTTTTTTCGCAACCTTGCACTTTGTAAGTGACAAGCAAGTGATAATAAATAGATAAGCAAAATTAGCATATAGCCTCTTATTCCGGTAAACGGATAGCTCTCTGCCACTTCGAATCGAATTATTAGTTGCACAACAAAAATCACAAACAGAATGTCCCCTATGGTCATTAGTTGTGAGCTTAGTACGTCAAACAATGCGATAAAAAATTGCCGCTTACATTTCATGTATTTCTCCTTTTATGTCTTCAGCCCTAAAAAGGGCCAAACAAAGAGAACTTTTGAGATTGCCACAAGCTTTTTCGTTAACGGCTATCTTCGTGTGTGAATCAGTATGTAAAAGTCGATGAATAGCGCGTCAGCGGTTTCTCGGATTGATTTAGTGTTTTATTGTGTTTTTTAATTTTAGTAAAAATTACACATAAATTACGCTTTTAACGTAACTTAAAATTTGAGATTGTATCGTGACGCAAACGAGGAGAAAGCTATGAAAGAAACTGAAACAAAACTAAATAAGCAGATATCAAAACACTATATTGAACACGCGTGCTCGATATCCAGCAGTGGTCAAGTCGCCAAGGATTTGAACTTAGAGCCTTCACGAGTTAGTGAAATTAAGTCTGGTAGACGTCGGCTGTCGGAAAAAGAGTCGGAGGTGATACAAGAATTATATGGCTTACCTTCGACCTCGGACGGTCACTGGGTAGAGGCAGAGTTAGTAGGTCTTGGCGATTTGAATAAAGCATTTATTGATAACGGTCTACTCAATCAATTAGCGAGTGTTGTTGCGTTGGTAAATTCTGAGGGCTTTATAACTAGTGTATTAAATGTCATAAACGTTGATGAAAGGCTAGTTAAAGGCTATGTGCATATTCCGATGGTAGAAAGGGGAGAAAATACTTCTGGAACTGAACAAAAAAATAATCGACTGGTGAAAGAGCATAAAATTAAGCTACTTAATCGACTCCTTTCACACACCTATTTTCAACATTGGTGCGACACTGCCCTTCGTTTGCTGAGTGACGAAAAGGTAATCAAAAATAGAGAGTTCTATGAAAACCTTTATTACCAAAAAGATGTGACCATGCCTATTGCAATTGGTAGCGAAGTCAGATGGGATTTTCCAAATTTGGATTTCATTACTCTACGCGGTATCTGTAAACAAATTGAGCCTGGCTTCACTTTGAACTTAGACTATTACAATCCAACTCAGCACACCTTCGAACTAATTGCGTTATTTAAATTGAGTAGAATTTGCCAGTCTAATTCATTTGCGCATATTTTTGAGGCTAACGATGGATTTAAATTTGGTAGAAAGCTAACGCTGAATCGCAAAAAACTACCTAATCAAGAGTATGTGGTTATCGGGAAATGCGTATGGGAAGGCAACGATCTGTTCCGTTTAGAGAAGCCTATTAATGAAAAAAGTTTGCTTAAATTTGATGCTCAGTCAATCAAAAAAAGTGTCACCAATGAATCCCTGCTACCTGTGACCTCTAATTTTGTCTCTGTAAGGCTGTTCTACACGGAGCAATACAAATACTTAGTAGAAATAAGTTTTTATCTGGAGGCTTACAGTTACCCTCACCGAACGATGCTGATTGAGATTGAAGAAAAGAATAAAGTCTTTGAAAACCTCGTTGATATATTTAAGCACTTTGGTGTAGAGCATCAAATTACTATGAAGAACATTAAGTATGCCGTCGCGAGTAAAGGGGGCTATATACCCTCAGCTATTTATTTAAAATAGACTATAACGTGGCACGACCGATTACAGTACGTATAAGTGACAATAAGGCGGTGTTCTGATACTTTTGTCTAATAAGAAGCGAATATACACGAGAATCGCACAAAAGGACTATCTCGTCACGCTGAAGGGAATCAACCCAGTTCTCAATTAGAGAACTGCCCTTGGCCCTTCACGTGAACTGTATACGGAGTACGTATGGGTTCAGTTAACAAAAAAGCGCTGTCAGAAACCGATATCATATCTAAGTACATCATGCCTGCTATAAAGCAGGCTGGTTGGGATGATATGACCCAAATCCGGCAAGAAGTGAAATTGCGCGATGGTAAAGTCGTCGTTCGCGGAATGGTTGCTGCCCGTAAAAAAGTAAAATCCGCTGATATCGTGCTTTATCACAAACCCTCAATGCCCTTGGCTGTTATAGAAGCCAAAGCCAATAAGCATGAAATTGGTAAAGGGATGCAACAAGGGCTTGATTACGCCCAATTACTCGATGTGCCCTTTATTTTTGCCAGCAATGGTGACGGTTTTATCTTTCATGACAAAACGAACCCTCAGAAGCTTGAAACCGAAATTAGTCTAGAAGACTTCCCAACGCCTTCACAACTTTGGGAAAAATACTGTGTGTATAAAGGTTATAAAGAATCACAGTTACCCATTATCACACAAGACTACTATGACGATGGTTCTGGTAAATCGCCGCGTTACTACCAGCTACAAGCGATTAATAAAACTGTAGAAGCAGTATCCTCAGGAAAAGACAGGATTTTGCTTGTAATGGCAACAGGTACAGGTAAAACCTATACGGCCTTTCAAATTATCTGGCGCTTGTGGAAAGCCAAAGCGAAGAAGCGTGTTTTGTTTCTGGCAGACCGAAATGTTTTAGTCGATCAAACTCGTATTAATGACTTTCAGCCTTTCGGCCAGGCAATGACGAAAATCACGGGCAGAAAAGTCGATCCCGCTTACGAAGTTCACTTGGCACTATATCAAGCATTGACTGGCCCCGATGAAAGCCAGAAAGCCTATAAGCAAGTCGACCCTGATTTCTTCGACCTTATCGTGATTGACGAGTGCCACAGAGGCAGTGCATCAGAAGAGAGTGCCTGGCGTGAAATTCTTGAATACTTTAGCGCTGCTACTCAGATTGGCTTAACTGCTACGCCGAAAGAAACCGATGAAGTGTCTAACATCGACTACTTTGGTGAACCAGTTTATATGTACTCATTAAAAGAAGGCATTGAAGACGGTTTTCTTGCCCCTTACAAAGTAGTGCGCGTAGACTTGGATATCGACTTGCAAGGTTGGCGACCAACCAAAGGGCAGGTTGATAAGCATGGTAATGAAGTAGAAGACCGCATTTACAACCAGAAAGACTTTGACCGTACTTTGGTAATCGATGAGCGCACTCAACTTGTAGCAGAAACAATTACTAATTACCTGAAACGTACTGACCCCTTAGCAAAAACAATTGTGTTCTGTAACGACATCGACCATGCCGAGCGAATGCGCAGGGCGCTTATTAACTGTAACCCAGAACAGTATGCCAAAAACGATAAGTACGTCATGAAGATCACAGGTGATGATGCCATTGGTAAAGCCCAGCTGGATAACTTCATTAATCCCAAACGCACTTATCCTGTTATCGCAACTACATCAGAACTTATGACAACGGGTGTTGATGCCAAAACCTGCAAGCTGGTAGTGCTAGATCAGAACATTCAGAGTATGACCAAGTTCAAACAGATTATCGGCAGAGGCACGCGTATCGATGACAAATTTGGCAAGCTCTGGTTCACCATCCTCGATTTCAAAAAAGCCACAGAGCTGTTTGCCGATGAGCGTTTCGACGGTATTCCTGAAAAAGTTATCAACACTAAACCCAGTGATATCAATGATGAAGATTCTGATTTTAACGATATTCTAGACGGGCACGACGCAGAGGATAAATCTGAAGACACCGCAGATAGCCCTGATAGTCATGGCAGCGATGATGACTTTGATTTTCCTGAAGGTGAGGATTCACCACAAACAGGCTGGGATGACGACGAAGAAAAGACTGTTACCAAATACCATATTAATGGTGTAGCGGTTAAGAAAGTAGGTGAGCGAGTTCAATATTATGACGAAGACGGCAAACTCGTTACCGAGTCATTTAAAGACTACACCAAGAAGACCCTCACGAAATCTTTTGCATCCCTCGATGACTTCATCAAGCGCTGGAACAGCGCAGAGCGCAAACAAGCCATCATAGATGAATTAGCGTCTGAAGGTGTTATTTGGGAAGTATTGGAAGCAGAAATTGGGAAAGAATTAGACCCATTTGATATGATATGCCACGTTGTTTTCGACCAGCCTCCGCTAACGCGCAAAGAACGCGCAAGCAATGTTAAAAAACGCAACTACTTCACCAAGTACAGCGAAATGGCGCAGGCCGTTTTGAATGAGCTATTGAATAAATACAGCGATGAAGGCGTGGAAGCCTTGGAAAGCAAAGACGCCCTTAAAACAGGTAAAGTTGTAGAGTTTGGCCGTCCCATCGAAATTGCCAAAAAAGGCTTTGGTGGCAAAAAAGAATATGAAGCAGCCATAGCTGAACTGGAAAAAGCCATCTACGACACCACCCCAAATAAATCAGCCTGAGCACCGCTCAGGCCGCAAAATAAAGAATCAGAGAAATAAAAAAGTATGTCGATCAGTACCGTTATTAAATCCATTCAGGATATTATGAGAAAAGACGCTGGCGTTGATGGCGATGCCCAGCGTTTAGGCCAGATGTCATGGTTACTCTTCCTAAAAATATTTGATGCCCAGGAAGAAGAGCTGGAATTTGAAATGGATGAATACCGTGAGCCAATTCCACCTAAATACCTATGGCGCAACTGGGCCGCCGATGATGAAGGTATCACGGGCGATGAGTTGATGGAGTTTGTGAATGATGACTTATTCCCAGCACTCAAAAACTTAACAGCGCCCATCGACAAGAACCCTAGGGGCTTTATTGTTCGCGAAGCGTTTTCCGATGCCTTCAACTACATGAAGAATGGTACGTTGTTACGCCAAGTGATCAACAAGCTAAATGAAGTGGACTTTACCGACTCTAAAGAACGTCACTTATTCGGTGATATCTATGAGCAAATATTACGTGATTTGCAAAGTGCAGGTAACGCAGGGGAGTTCTATACGCCACGCGCAGTAACCCGTTTTATTGTAGACAGGGTAGACCCGAAATTAGGTGACAAAGTATTCGATCCCGCCTGTGGAACAGGGGGCTTTTTGGCTTGCTCGGTTGACCATGTAAAATCAAAATACGTAAAAACCGTAGCTGATCATAAAACACTGCAAAACCAAATTCACGGCGTTGAGAAGAAACAGCTACCGCACCTGCTAGCCACCACAAATATGATGCTGCACGGTATTGAAGTGCCTGTGCAAATCCGGCATGACAACACGCTTAACCGCCCACTTTCAAACTGGGATAGCGAGTTTGATGTTATCGTTACCAACCCACCATTCGGTGGAACCGAAGAGGACGGTATCGAAAAGAACTTTCCTTCAGACATGCAAACGCGGGAAACCGCCGATCTGTTCTTACAGCTCATTATTGAAGTGTTGAAAGACGGCGGACGCGCCGCAGTGGTATTGCCAGACGGCACGCTTTTTGGTGAAGGCGTTAAGACCAAAATCAAAAAGCTACTCACAGAAGAATGTAATCTGCACACCATAGTCAGACTACCTAACGGCGTGTTTAACCCCTACACAGGCATTAAAACCAACCTGCTGTTTTTCACCAAGGGTAAACCAACCAAGGAGATTTGGTTTTACGAGCACCCCTACCCAGATGGCGTAAAAAACTACTCCAAAACCAAGCCTATGAAGTTTGAAGAATTCCAAACCGAACAGGAATGGTGGGGTTCAGAAGGCGATGGTTTTGCCAGCCGAGTAGAAAACGAACAAGCCTGGAAAGTTTCAATCGAAGAGGTCATCGAACGCAATTTCAACCTCGATATTAAAAACCCGCACGTAGGCGAAATAGAAAGCCACGACCCAGACGAACTGCTACAGCAATACGAAGCACAGCAGCAAGAGATTCAGGCATTGCGCGATCAGCTTAAAGGCATACTGGCAGATGCTCTGTCGTCAGGCACTGAACAGCTATCTCATAACGCCGAGGGCGATGCCTAATGTCAGTAGAAAGCATCATTACTGAAAACCTGGATATTTGTACATCGGCAATCAAAACCAAATCAGCTTCAGGACGGGGTAGTTCAAACAAGCTTGAGCTTTACGGAATTAAAAAACTTCGTGAATTGATTCTTACATTAGCTGTCAGTGGGAAATTACTTCCTCAGGAGATTGATGATGAACCTGCTCTGACTTACATAGAAACTTTGCAGAAAGAAAAAAACGCCCTAATAAAAGAAAGAAACTTCAGGAAGTCAAAGCTTAGTTCAGAAATTGATGTTTCTGGTTATAAGTTCGAGCTTCCCGCAAACTGGTGTTGGAAAAGACTTGGAGATTTATTTTTCATTAGCTCTAGCAGCCGCGTTAATAAGAAAGACTGGCAAGAAAGTGGTGTTCCTTTTTATAGGGCACGAGAGATCGTACAGTTGGCTAGAAAAGGTATAGCCGAAGACGATTTGTTTATATCTGAAGAACTCTACCAAAATCTCACAAAAGCAGGGGTCTACCCAGAAAAGAAAGATATTATGGTGACTGGAGTTGGAACAATTGGAGTTCCTTACATTGTGACCTCAAAGGACAAGTTCTACTTCAAAGATGCCAGCGTGCTGATCATCAAGAGTACGGATAGTCTTTACGCCGAATACATAGAGCTATTCATGAAAAGTCCATTCTGGATTAACTCTATACATGAACAAAGTATGGGAACAACCGTTCATACATTAACAATTGTAAGGGCAAATGAAGCACATATTGCTATTCCTCCGTTGAATGAGCAGAAAAGAATAGTTAAAAAAGTTGATGAATTGATGGCGCTCTGTGACCAACTAGAGTCACAAACCGAAGCCAGCTTCGAAGCGCATCAAATACTCGTTCAATCACTATTAGAAACGCTCACCAACGCAAAAGATGCAGACGAACTCAACGAAAGCTGGCAGCGCATCAGCCAACACTTCGACGTACTGTTCACCACCGAAGACAGTATCGACCAGCTAAAACAAACCATCCTGCAACTCGCAGTAATGGGCAAACTTGTAAAACAAGACCCCAATGACGAACCTGCATCAAAACTGCTGGAACGAATCGCAGCAGAAAAAGAACTGCTAGTCAAAGACAAGAAAATTAAAAAGCAAAAGCCACTTCCTCCAATCTCTGAAGATGAGAAGCCTTTTCAACTACCAAGTGGTTGGAATTGGTGTAGGGGAGAGAGTATAGCTGATTTTATAGACCCGCAACCTAGTCATAGAACGCCCCCAGTCGTAGAGAATGGTGTTCCATATATAGGCTATACAGACATTAATTTTGACAACGGCATCGATTTTAATGGAGCACGCAAGGTTTCTGCTAATGTTTTAGATGAACACAGAGAAAGATATGAATTAAAAATGGGGGACTTTGTTTTCGGAAAGATTGGAACTCTTGGGAAACCATTTTTTCTGACTGAGCCATTTGAGTATTGTTTATCCGCTAATCTGATACTCATTCAGCCTAGAAGTAACGTCGTTCTACCTGAGTTTTTGGCAAGCTTTTTAAATAGTCCTGTTCTTTACTCCATGTTGGAGAAAAAGAAGACGAATAGTACGCATAGTGTGTTCGGAATTAAAAAAGCGAGACTGTTGGTTATCCCTTTGCCTCCTTTGTGTGAACAACATAGAATTTTAGTAAAGTTGGAAGTTCTTAATAAGATCTGTGACGAACTGAAGCGAAGAGTGAATACTCAAATCAGTTTGAAACTCAAACTTGCCGATAGTCATCTGACTGCAAGTCTTTAGTCAAGGAAAAACAAGGATGTCAAGTGAGACTAATTAACGAAAAGTATAGAGCATTAAAGCCAACCCTTGATTACCTAACTGATGAGATTGTGATTGCTCAGGCGTGGAAGAAGACGCACGGTTATATTCGCTCTTTTAACTGGTATGCGGACACGTTAGAGCTTGATACCTCTGCTCTTTGTATTGAAGAAAATGCAAAAGTTTGGGCACAAGAGTTAGAAGATAGTAAATCCATATCTGAGTTGGAGTTAGTACCCGCCGCTAAAAGCGAGCACTGGACGATCAGTAAAAGCGGCTGGCATCCCTTAAATGAGCGGCAACAGAAAATCCCCTTAAGGCCATTGGCCCATATACAAGTAAGAGATCAAACTTGGGCTACAGCAGTGATGATGTGCCTCGCTGATGCTGTAGAAACAGCGCAGGGAGATTGCTCAGAAGAAAGTTTCGAGAAAGCTCGAGAGAAGAGAGTTTATAGTTACGGAAATCGATTACTTTGCGATTGGAAAGATGGAAATGCTTGGTTTCGATGGGGGAACAGCGAGGTTTATCGAAAATTCTTCACTGACTATCAAAACTTTCTTAAGCGTCCTTTAGTGTTAGGAAGAGAAGTTGCGAATGTAACTGCTGGCAACGAAGAAGTTTTTATCGTCAATTTGGACTTATCTAAATTTTATAACACCATTGATAATGAACTACTTATAGAGCGATTGATTAAAATATCAAATCAGTTTCACGATACAGAGAAGCCTGAATCTCATTTTTGGGACAGGGTTCGTACTGTTTTCGATTGGAAGTGGCGAGAAAAAGACGAGAGTAGAGCCAAAGAAATCGGACTCAATCCAGGAGATATTGCGCTAGGTTTGCCCCAGGGGTTAGTGTCTTCAGGTTTCTTCGCTAATGCTTACCTTAACGAATTTGACAAAGAGATAGGTAGGCGTTTAGGTGATGAATTAAGTGCAAGAAGCAATATCGTGTTACATGACTATTGCCGCTATGTGGATGACATCAGAATAGTCATTTCAGCCGATAGTGATGCTGCTAGCGCTGTTAAAGAGGAAGTCAATAAGTTTATCAAAGAGAAACTTATTAAATTTGGCGGACAGCAACTTGATGTTAACCCTGATAAGACAAAAGTGAACGTGCTTTCCGATTTAGATAATGATGGAAGTATGTCTAATAGGGTGAAGCTCATTCAAAATGACTTAAGTGGCCCGAGCGACAGAGATTCCATTGAATCAATCTCTGGAATTCTTGAAAACTTACTTTCAGTAGAACCAGAAAATTTAGGTTTTCTGAACGACGCTATTCCTGACTCATCGTTATTGGCAATTGCTAATTTTGATCATGATGTGCGTCCAGATACTTTGAAACGGTTTGCTGCGAATCGACTAGAGAGCATTGTCAAAAGCAAACGGAAGATGACTTATGAAGGTGATGAGCTAGAGTTTAGAAAAAGTGAGGCAGAGAATGAGTTGTTGGCTAAAAAGCTCATTTATGCATGGATGAAAGATCCTTCTTTAGGGCTAGTATTACGAAAAGCGGTGGAAATTTTTCCAGATGAAGATTTATTTGAACCTGTTATTGAAGCTGTTTTTACTCGAAGTAGTTTCTCCATAAATTCAAGTAAATCTGATTTAGTGACCGCTTGGATGATGGACTATTTATTAGCAGATCTTTTTAGGTGTGCTAGTGATTTTAATGGATATTTTCAAGTCGTTGACTACCCATCATTCTTAAAGCCATTTTCTGTAATAGAACTGCTCGTTAAGTATGCTCAAAAGGTTATTGCTGCGGACTCTAAAAATCATGACTTTGTGGTTCGCCAAGCATTAATGCTGTTAGCGGTTGTCAATAAGCCCGTATTAAAAGACTTTGAAGAAGATACTATCCAAGTCGAATTACACAAAATATTGGCTAATTCAAATTTGAAATTTTCTGCAAAGCGAGCTGCTTTGTATGAGGTCGCGGGCCAAATAACGGGCAACTTTGATACTTATGCGACACTTTTTCTTGAGGCGATTACCAGTGGGCCTGCTAACAACGCAAGGGACAGGTTGGAAGTTTTTGCTAAGCGAGGAGGCCCTTTCTGGTTAGCAATTTGGCGGCAATTAAAGAAGAAAAAGAAGACTTCTATTACAAACCATTTTAAATGGGCAGAGCCGCTGTCAAGCTCGCTGCCAAAGCCCAGAAAACAACTTCTATCAAAAGTAATCAGTTCAGAGCTGAACGGATTCAGAATCGAGCACGGCGTCCTGAAGTTAGCTCTAGGGTTACTTCAGTTAGTGGACGATAAGCCAAATATAATAGAATGTTCTCCTTCTGCCATAAGCGTAGATATAAGTGGTGCTAAATGGAACGAAATCTGGCAAACAAATGTAGTTAGGGTTGATTGTACGTCTAAGGTAAGCAAGAGCGACCCACGATTTGCCATCCCAGAGTGGATTGATAATGAAACTGATAGCGATAAAGGCGTGCTGTACTGGATAGGCTGTTTACTCAGGGCTGCTGTATTAGGCGGTTCTGATTATACTGGAACGCTGTGGAAAGAGGGTAAAACGACAACATATAAAGGACTTAGGAGTAATTGGTATAAAAGGCGTATGGGGATGATTCATAGCCCAGAAGCGCTGGTTGGAGAGTTTTCTACAGTCAGTGATTGGTTTTCCGATCTACTTATGCGTTGTCTTCAGTGGCCTGGGTTCGAGTCAACCTTTGTAAAGAGTAACGATGTTAAGAGAATCGATAGTCTAGAGTCGTTCAGAGAGTGCCTGGAAGGCAGGTTATCAAAACTGAATAGTTTGATTTGCAAGACATCTTCACTGCCAGCGATACCTACCGAAGTCAAACGCCCACAAAATGACGATAGGGGCTTTAGGATCGTCACTGTACAACAAATCGTGCCAAGAACGACGGATTTTAGCGCCTCTGATGTTGAGTTAAATAACCCCAAGATACGAGCTAAACATAGAGCACACCTTGCAGCAATATGCAGACTAACTATTCGTACTCTTGAAGCTAAGCAAATTGCTGATAGTGAAAGCAGTGATTGCAGTGCAGACCTAATTGTTTTTCCAGAAGTATCAGTACATATAGATGATCAGGACTTGATAAAGCGGTTAGCTGACAAAACCAAAGCAATAGTGTTTGCTGGCTTAGTTTTTAAAGACCATCAAGGGAAATTAGTAAACATTGGTCGTTGGTTCATACCTGACTATCGAGAAAGTGGTCGGCATTGGATTCTAAGAGATCAAGGTAAACAACATATGACGGCTAACGAGGTCGCATTAGGCGTTTCTAGTTTCCGTCCATGCCAACATATATTGGAAATTCAAGGTCATACTGAAGGCCCATTCAATATCTCTGCGGCCATCTGCTACGATGCTACGGACATAAACTTAGCTGCCGACCTTAGAGACAAAACTGAGCTATTCGTGGTTTCTGCACATAATCGTGATGTGACGACTTTTGATAACATGGCTTCGGCCCTTCAATGGCATATGTACCAGCATGTGGTTATCTGTAATATCGGAGAGTTTGGAGGCTCAACAATCCAAGCGCCTTATAAGCAACAGTATGACCGATTGATTTCTCATGTTCATGGGGTTGGGCAGATATCAATCAATATGGCCGATATCGATCTTGCAGCATTCAAGAGAAAAGTGAAAAAGTATAAAGAAGTGAAAGCTAAGCCAGCTGGAAAGAGGGCTTGATATAAGCTCCTTAGTTATAAGTGCACTTTGCTCAATCCATCATGGAGAGATGAAGGTATTCGAGATATTATAATAGTAAATGATGGCCCAACAGGTATCTTTGTCTTTCTAAGCTGGTATTTTGGCGCTAATACATGGGGTCAAATAGGGGCCAAAAGTTAAGTAATAAAGAGTAATGTAGAGTGGTGAAAATGATGTATAAAACGCTACAGCCCGCTAAAAGCAACACCTCAACACAAATCAGCATCGAAGCCTCATTTGGCTTCAAAATGCTGTTTTATCTAATTCCAAAACGTTGTCATTAGGTCTTATTTTTTCATCACCTGACATATTGAGGATACTAAAAGGATCAAGTAAGATTTCGCCAATCTTTCGGACTCTTTTAACTTATAACGCATACGATATTAATGGTCTTTTGGGACTGTGGCACGGGTGAATTTTCATTGTGTGCGATCACTCATCGTTTCAAAAAGGCTTAATCTCAAACAAATTAACGTAACTACAAGACCGCTAGAAAAATTCAAAAAACACGTTGTAAATGGAGAAACGCAGTATGGTAAGGGATTACAACTCTCAGCCTAGTTTTGCTTATGAAAAACAAGAAACGCCTGAATCGAGAACTGATAAAAACGAAGCCAAGCCTTCAGAAAACCAAAACGAGCAGCCACTTAAGAGCTTAGACGTAAGCGATTTAGAATCTAAATACATTCTGAAAGCCAGAAAAAAAATAAGGTTGTTTGACCCCGAAGGTGTCTATCAATTTAAAGGAACTGCGATACCTTATTATCAGTCTTTTCTGCACCTGATTTCGCTGCTGGTCTCGTTATATTTAATCGCCTATTACTTCGCGGTTATTGTATTTTCAGAGCTTGAACAACTTGATGGGGTGGGTAACACATCTGATTTAACAGCGATAGACAAGTTATTCATGATAACCTTCGCAGTGCTAACCGTCTTGAAGCTAAAGAAACTGATATCTGTGAAGGTTACTCACTATGACGTCAGATATAAATTGGCGCTAGCGGCTAACGGGTTCAATCGCATCGTTATAAATTTAGTAAAATTCTCAATTTACTTTTTAGCGCTCGCTTTATTCATAATAGGTTTAGACCACCCAAATGAAACAATATTAGGCGCTTTCGACAGGTTAGGAAACGGAGTGACAGCAGATTCGCTTACGTTTTTCTCATGGATAGTGACCTTGCTTATTTTTATTAAAGCGTTCAAGCGTTTTGGAAAGGAGTAAATCGATGAAGTATCTCATTATCTTAGCCATCTTCTTAGTTTTCGCTTCACAAGCATATGCAAAAGAACGTTTACCTTCCAACTGTGCCCACCTAAGTGAAGTGTCAAAGGCTTCCTTTGTGCTATTCAACAAGAAAGAATTTATGCAACTAGGTGAGTGCTTAGCAATCGCAGCGCTTAAAAACCAAAAGAAGCTTGACCTTGTGCGGTCTTGCAATGAAGTAGATGAGGATAGGCGGAACATTTTGGGGATACTTTCTCTGTCTAAGCTGGAGTCAATTCTGCTAGGGCAATGTATGGGAACAATCAACTATATCTATGAACACTATAATAAAGAAAGAGTAAGTGACTATAGGTATCGTTCAAGTAGCCGCATAGTTTACCGCTGCAACAAAGGTGTGAAAGCAGTAGATATTCTTAGGAATATTAAAACGGAGGAAATAGGGCGGGAGGATATACGTGAGTTACTTTGTGACGAGGTGTATTACTGATGGAAAACGTAGAAGTTCAATCGTTCCTAGAGTTAGCTCGCGTCTGCCTAAAAACAGAGGACTTACCAGACAGTATTCGAATTCCATTGAATACCATATTTGCTAAAAAAAGCGGTGCAAACCTATATAGGCCGAAAATAGTTTGCGAAAAAACAGAAGGTATTCCACAAAACAAACATCCTATTCTTAAAGGTAGGCGAAACTCTGTTAGGAATATTCTGTGTATTTGGTATCTATTAAATGGAGATACCAAAAAGACGAAGGAATTTCTGCAAAGCTATGCGAAGTCAGGGATGACTGAAAAATATGACCAAGAGTTGTTGGAGCTTGCTAATCAGCAGTATTTAGAGTTTTTTTGCTTAGGCGTAGTTAGAGAAAATGTCCATGAAATTATTGAAACGCTTAATTCGTCTGAGTTCGATTTGTTCAGGGATAAACTGCCATCCCCGTTTTTTTCTAATCAGAATGACCCTTCTGACATATCGCCAATTTTAACAGCGTATTCTCACGTTATTCCTTGGGAAGATTACATGGGACGATACGAGGAAGCAGAACGTTTCTTTGGTGACAAGCAGTATGAAAAGGCTAAAGAGGTACTGCGCAAACTTGAAGAAGACGCCGTTATTCGCCTACCTGTAGTTGAGGCACTGAATAAGAAAATAAAGGCTATCGAGGCAGAAGCGGAGGAAGCCTGGGATTATTTTCAAAAAATGTTGGATTAATGCTTGTTTGTGCGGAGCACAAATAAAAACTGGCTATCGACAAAACAAAGGAGATAGCCATGACAACATTACACAAACTTTTCAACCAATACGAATCGGCTGAGTGCCGTAAGTACATCTCTAAAGCTATGCAGATAGAGGAAGGTCTTAAGTCTGGTAAAAGCTATGCCGAACTTGGCGGACGTCAATTGAGCTTAGCGAAAGGCTTGATACGATTTAAACTAGGCAACTACCGCCTTATATTCAAAAAAGCTCGTGAAGAGTTCATTCCTGACAGTCTAATTCAACGAAAGCACTTAGAACGTTTCCTTAAGCGAAGGTGATACATGTTTGTATCGCACTTTCAACTTTTAAAAAGGAAACAAAGATATGTCTCAAAAGAAAAAAATTAAGCCTACGGACAATTCTGCAAACCAGAAAAACCCTAACAAAGGAACACCTGGAACTAACAAGCAGTATGACCAGAAACACGGTAATCGTAGTAAGCAAATTCAACAGGGAGGTAAATAATATGAATACTGTAATGGCACAAGTTGCAAATAAGGCGTTCGAACAAAACATAGGGGCTGATGTCGGCAAGTATAGTGAGCAGCACGTGGCAATAAATTCTCTAAACTTGGATAAGTTGAAATGGAAGCTATCAAAGTCATCTGAGGCAACATGGACTGAAGAGTTGATAGATTTCGCAGAGGAAGAATACAAAAAGTTTCTTTTCTTGAAGCTGATTTATCCTAAAGTTGCCTTAGTGCCTAATAAGCTTGTAGACAAGTTTTGGCATGAGCATATCCTTGATACGGTGGCGTACCAAAAGGATTGCGAAGCAATATTTGGCTACTTCATTCACCATTACCCGTACTTTGGTATCTACGGTGATGATGACCAACGCTCATTGCAAACTGCCTTTGATGAAACTGTTGCGTTGTATGAAAAGCATTTTGGAAAATATCCAACAGATGTGCTTTATGGTGCGAACAGTAACAAAGCTGCGCGTTGTGGGGATGATCATGCGTGTCACGCACCATCTTCATGCGCCTGTCGTGTACCTGGTGCATGTAAATAATAGTATTTATCAGCAAAAATAGAGCACCCTAGGGTGCTCTAATTATCTATTCTGAATAGAGAGCTTTTTTCGCAAAACATCGCAAATCAGTGCTAAACCATAAAGCGCAAAGATGAAAAAACAGCCATTCAACCCTATGATTGGATAAGACACGCGGACTTCAAACTGCGTTATAAGTGGTATGAGCCATACGGCAAACAAAACATCTCCAAGCATCATTCCCCATTCCGTCACCCAAAACAACGCTGAGTAGAGCGCACGGCTACCACCTTTCATATTTTGCCTTCCTTATTTTCTGAATTGACCTCAGAAGTAATAAGGATCTTAAGAAGGAAATTTATTAGGGGAAGGGGGAAATTAGCGCCAATATCTCGGAAAAACTGAACGTTTTTATATGAACTTGATGTTGCTTAGGAGGCAATTACATTGTTGCTGACTATGCAGTCAATGAAATTGAAAATGCCACAAATTTCCGTAAATTTCTAGTAACCAAATCAATATTTATGGAATTAATATGACACTACTTAGCCACCAACTTTTTGATCATTGCGGTACATCATTAGATCGAGCAGAACCATCTGATCAGGCCATCGACGCACCTCAAGTAAACCCAAGTTCAGGACTTCCATTGATAAAAAATAGCAGTATTGATATTGGTGGATATGTGATTGGTGATGGCCCACTCGCTCATGAAGACATCGCTTCGTTATCTGAGGTAGACGCTAGCATTGATATTTTTGAGTCACCACTTGAGATGGAATGTTTCTCAGATTCAGTTTCGTTGATTGACTGTGATGATTTTATCAGCGATGACCTCTGTAGTTTCGACGACGACTGGCTTTGAAAGGTAGGTCTGGCGCAAGAAATTAAGGTGATTATTGAACACTCAGCGATGCATTAATCGCAAAAGTACCGTCTCATTACTTTAATTAAAGAGCTTGTTGCTAATGTCTAGCCGAGGTGTGACAGCGTTAAATGAGATAATAGTGTTATTACGCCTTGCTACGCTAACAACCTTCTGTCTTTGTTCACTATAAACTGCATTCCTTGGTTGAAAATTAGACTTTCTTATTTACACCGAAAAGTCATTCAAACAATTTTTATGACGAAAAATTAAGTTCTGAAAGAAAATTTAATTATTTTTTTCAGCATATTCATGTAGATAGCTCTCCAATACACAAAAGCACGTAAATTTGCATCGGATTTTTTAAGTTTTTTTATAGCATTCCCTTATTGCCACAGCACAGAGAGAGCGATTCAACAACTGCTTACAACGATAGTCATTTTTTAAGAGTTATCATGGCGGATAACATTGTACGAGTATAGGGAAACTAATAGTAACAGTCAGTTCGATATTTTTTTTAAGCTGGCTGACAGAATAAAAAGGTTGAAGAGACACATGTTAACAACGGTTCCATTAAGCCAGTATTGCGTTATTTCTGGAGAATCCATTAAGGCAGTTGAGCGCCGCATTGAGCGCGGTTATTGGGTAAAGGGGAGTCACTATTTTACTCCGGCAAATGTTCGCGAACGCTGGGTAGATCTTGTGGCGATAAGTGACTGGGCGCGTAATAGCGGTTCTAATTCTTAAAGAGGAAAAATTGAATATGTTGTTAAAGAAAAATGCTGAGAAACTGAAAACAGTGCGCGGTGTGTCAATTCGTTATGATAAGCACGAGCGTGCAACGGGTATCCAACTGGCGTTTACCTACAAAGGCATTCAGTGTCGTGAGCCTGTTGGCTATCCAATTACTCAGGCAGGCCTCAATTCGGCAGCTAATAAATTGGGAAACATCAAGCATCAAATTGCTAAAGAAACCTTTTTCTACGCCGATTTTTTCCCTAAATCTAAAAAATTAGCGTTGTTCGGTGGGGCTACAAAGGGAATTACGGTCAAAACTTATCTAGACAGGTATATTGATAAAGCAAAGGTGCGTAAACTATCCATAGCTACAATCGTTGGTTATAAAAAAGATTTGAAAGGTCTTAAGGCATTGTGGAACATACCCGTAGCAGAACTGGAGCGTATTAATATTGTTAACTATGTTAATAACGCTACCGTCTCTTCAAAAACGTTAGGTAATCGACTTTCTGTATTGCGATCTGCATTAGATGAAGCGATTACTGATAAGGTGATTAAGCTAAATCCACTTGTCGGCTTTAAGTTGAAAGATCATATTGATATTGAAACAAAACACGACAATAGGCAAAAACATCTAGACGTTCTTCCGTTTACTCCTAACGAAATGACTAAAATCATAAATGAGACCTGTGGAACTGAAAAAGCAATTGTTACTCTGTTAAGCGAAACAGGTTTGAGATCAAGTGAATGGATTGCACTCAAAAAAACGGATGTTTGCCTCATAAGTCTAGAGGTTTCTATTTACGATGCTGTTGTTCACGGTACGACGAAAAGGACAAAAACGAAAGCCGGAAAAAGAACAATACCTATCTCTCAGGAGCTAGCAGACATGTTGGAGCTAGAAATGGATAAACATGATGAGGAGTACGTATTTGTTAATGATCAAGGAAGGAGATGGAATGCTGATTCATTTAGAAAACACAGATGGTCAAAAATTATAGAAAGGGCAGGGGTACGATACCGTTATCCATATCAACTTCGTCACACCTTTGCCACGAGGCTAATATCGCAGGGTGAAAATATTTGGAAAATTTCGAAGCTGATGGGGTACAAAAGTCCCCAGCAGCTGTTTGAACATTACGGTAACTATATTGAAGCATATGCAAAGCAATGTAGACGACAGGAAGCTCTAAGCTGATAGTTGAGTATTAGAAGCATTCAGAAAGCCAAAAGCCACTGACTAAGTTAGACAGTGGCTTTTGGCTTTCTGATTTGAAATGTATTGATGGATACAGTTCTGAGTCTTTCACTACTAAAAATGAATATCTAAAAAAATAACTGACTCTCGAAATATCAAAGAAAACAGAACCTGTTATTTCTGAATAAACGAGTCTACTATGTTCAAGTAAATGGAGTTGAATATTAAAAAGGAATTTGAATCATGGAAGAAGTATTCGCATTCGCAGATGAAAGCGGCACATCAAAAGGGTGCCCTTGCTACACAATCGGTATCATCGCTATTCCCAAAAACTACTTTGCTGAATTTAATCAAAAGGTGTCTGACATCTATGATAGGAGCGGTTTACAAGGGGAAATAAAATGGGAAAAGGTAAGAAAAAGCGCTGGTCAAATCAATTTATGCATCGACATATTGAGGTTTATATTAACTAGTCCAGTGTCTTTCCACGCAATAGCCGTATCCAAACAACCCTATCGCAAGTGGCATAGTAACGAAGAGGCTGCATTCTACACAACCTATGACTATCTTATCCGCGAGAGTAGTCGATCAAGAAACGCAAAAATTACAGTATTTGCGGATCAAAAATCTAATTCGTATGCAAAACAACACGAAGTAATGCAGATTGTTACAAACCATATGTTAGCTAAACTGCCTACATCTTCTAAAGTGCATCATGTTGCAATGGAAGATTCGAAATATCACTGGGGATTACAGGCGGTGGATATTTTAACTGGTGCTGTTAACAGTAGTTACCAACTATATTTCCAGCCTTCAGCGCAAATGCAACCTGCCAAGAAGATTGCAATCAAAAAAATGGCAAGACTTCTAGGTTGGGATTCTCTAGCTTACGATACAATGCCGAATAAAGATTTTAATATATGGCACTTCCCTCAGGAAACTAGGGCTATCCCTGCGACGAAACAAGTTGTGCCTAATTTGTCGGTGGCTAACGTAAATCGAGAGGATTTTGAAAGGTATTTGGAAACTCACAATCAACAATAATTGTTAGTTTATGCTTACCGATACAATAACTTTTAGGCTAAGCCACTTTTTGTTTTTGAATAATTCGCTCTCACTGGTTTTAGAGGTTTAAATGGAAGTAATTAGTAGTCTTGATTCACTATTCGCTATTGCTCTTGCAATTATGGCTTTCAGTGGAATTTGCATTAAATATCTCAAAATGTATTTTCAGAAAGGTAAAGTGGATTCCATCAAGTTAGCGTTTGAGTCAATAGTGAATAAATTAGGCTCAGAAAATGAAGCTGAAAAATACGCAGCTGCAATTTTACTAAGACGCTTTTTTGACCCGAAAAGTGAACTAGGTTTAGGTAACACACCCTATTCACAGGAGGCTATCGATGTTATTGCTAGCCTTTTGAGAAAAGAGAAACGAGGTGATTTCCAGAAAATCCTAGCAGATAATTTAAAGTATGCGCCGTCCTTGGAGGGGGTAGATCTGCAAAGAATAAATTTGCAAAATGCTTATCTAAGCGGTGTAAACTTAAAGTCAGCAGACTTTTTCAATGCTGACCTTTCGTTTTCCTCGTTAAAAAAATGCAACTCGCAAAAAGCCATCTTTTATCAAGCAAGGCTACAGGAAACAGTTCTATCTGAGGGTGACTTTCAAAATGCTAATTTTATGGAGTCAGACCTTAAAGGTATTAAATTTGATAAAGCAATCTTTGAAGGTGCAAACTTCAAAGGCGCAAGAAATATCCCTTCCCAAATTCGTAAATGTTTAGATAAGAACGGTGTTTACCGAGAGAGCAGCTCAGTGCGAGTAGGCGTGTACGATGATAGTAAAAGTAAAAATATTTTCATTAGTAAACCTGGAAAGATGACTATAGAACAGGAGTTTATATACAGTCATGTGTGTACTTACCTGTCGAACGATGGATACAAATTATGTGTTGTTGAAGTTGAGGATTATCAAAACTTTGGCATCCTTTCAGAAATTAAAAGAGTCATTAATGGTTGCCATGGAGTCGTATTGTTTGGCTTTAAGCAATACAAAGTTCAAAGCAAAGTTTTCAGATGGTGGGATGACAATTTAAAGCGAGAAGAACCTAACGAGACATTTTTGACTTCACCATGGATTCATACAGAAGCAGGTATCGCCAGTGCTTTTAATTTGCCTCTTTTACTGGTTTCTGACTTCAATATTGAGAGCGGGATATTCGAATCAATATTAGCTGAATCCCTAATATATAAAGCAGACAGTAAAGCAGGTTTTGACAAGGTGTTGTTCGAAGGAGCTTACAAATCTTGGTCTAACTGTTTAGCTACAGACATATCAGCCGTAACCGAAGAAGAAATCCTTGTCTCATAGAGTACCTTGATACAAACCTGAACCGTCGTTAAAGTTGATTTTCGAATCGTGAATTCATGGAGTAAGAAGTGCAGTGCAATGATTGGTTTTGAATGGTCGCTGTACTTCGCTATCTTACTTTCTAGGAGGGAAAGTGTTACCTGAAGATAAAATGCCAGAAGCAGAGGTGACTCTTCGACTTGCTATATCACTAATAGAAAATGAGCACGTCACAGATGACATAAAAGTGGCGATTGATGGGGCGCAAGTTAAGACAAAAAACACTATTCATTTCCCTATTATAGAGTTTCTCAATACACAAGGGTGGATTACGGCAGATAACAAAGAGCGGTGGCAGGGAAAATATTCAAACAAAAAATATCCCATTTCAATAATTGTTCATTCTAGTTCTGGAGAGGGTGACCTCGTCGCGGCTCTCAAGTCGGGTCGAAAATTACGGGTTGAATCAAAAAAAGGAACATTGAAGCGCAGTAAGTCTTCCCAAGAATATCCTCTAATTCGGGAGGCAATTGGGCAGCTTATGACTGTTGAATATGCTGAAGAGTCCGATATCCTCGCTGTAGCAGTACCGAAATCCGAAAAATTTGATGCTCTTGCTGAACAGTGGCGAATCCGGCCCTTAATTAAAAGAACAGGTCTATATATCATTACCGTCGGACGAGACAATTCTATAAATGGGTTGAGTGAGGTTGGCATATGACAAGCTATCGCTTGAAAATAATCTACGCTAGCGTTCGTTTGTACAGACCCGCTTAAACGTTACATTTTCATAGGAAGTTTTACTTTGAATGGACTAGAGCATATGGAAGATCGACTAGATAAAGTTGAATATCTTCAGAATTTACTTGTTGCTAGAGCTACAGGTGGTGAAGCAAATGATGGGCATTATCAAATCATCAGGCAGGAACTATTAAACTCACCAGTTGTTTCGGAAATGTTACCTCGATGGATAAAGACAAACAGAAACTTGTCCCAGTTTTGGGAGTTTATAAAAGCAAAATACCCAAGTTACGCAGAGCGTAGGCGTTTTGTATGGGACGCCTTTAACCCTATATTAGAATTTGTTGAAAGCGGTTTAACTCATCCAGCAAAAAAAGACAATTGATGAAGTTCTCAGTAATTTCAATTCGGAGAGTATTCATTTCGCGTGGGGAAAGGCTCTTGAAAGAAAAGCTTCCGATCCTGAGGGCGCTATTACTATATCAAGGTCTATGCTGGAGAGTGTTTGTAAACACATTTTGGATGACAAATGCGTCGGCTATAATTCTTCTTCAATTGAACTATCTGAACTGTATAAATTGACGGCTAAAGAATTGAATCTTGCGCCTGAACAACATACTGAACAAATATTCAAACAGATTCTTGGGGGCTGCTCAGGTATCGTCAATGGCTTGGGAACACTTCGAAATAAACTAGGTGACGCTCACGGGCAAGGCAAGTTGCCAGTTAAACCACAAGCTCGACATGCAGAGCTGGCCGTAAATCTAGCAGGCTCAATGGCGCTATTCCTTATTTCAACCTATTCAAGTGCCAAGGGCCGAACGACAACATGATGTAGCAGCTGGAACTTGAGTGCAACGATATGTACCAATCATAGATAGATGTTTACGCCCCTCTTGTCATCAATCTCAAATAAAGCCATTGCTTGCGCCACCTTAAGCCGAAGGTGCAAACTTCCTTAACGCCAGCAATTCACACAAAAACTACACACTAAACAAACAAAACACTATTAACATAAGCGATAAGTTGGAAAAATCTACGTGTAGTATTTGTGTATTTTCATCTAAATTCGAATAAAACCCAAAACTTCTAAAAAAGCATGAAACCCTTTAAATACGGTGTGTGCAGAACAAGTGTACTTTGTTGTTGATTGCTAGTGGGTTGCTAGTGGGGAGTTCCGCTACAGCCCGCGTTGTAGTGGGGCTGTAGCGGTTTTAAAGTGGTGGAGCTGGCGGGATTTGAACCCGCGTCCAGAAAATGTCTACCTTTGGTACTACATGCTTAGTTTGTCATTTATTTAACTGCTTGGAACTCCGACAAACAGGATTTCCTTGCAGCTGGCCTGATACTGTTTCGCGGTTCACCCTCAGACAAGGTTCCCTCGCTATCCTACTTGGATGACCTTCCGAATCCCCGCTAGCAGGAAAAGACTAGGGTGGAAGGGCCTATACCGGTTATTAAGCGGCTAGTGCGTAAGTTTCGTCGTTTGCGACTATTTAAATGCGGCTTTTTTAAGAGGCCAACCGCTCCTCTGCATGCACCTCCGGCTTCCTAGATCCTGTCGAATCCTAATCAGCCCCGAGTGTGATTTTCAATAATAACACAAATGTCTCAGTGTTAAACGGTTTCTTTTTAAAATTGCTATAAATTTTAAGGGTTTGGCTATATTTCAAACAAAAAATATATCTAGCAATTCAACCGCTTACCGCCTCATATTAAACGCAAGTACGCGACTGGTGTTCACTTGGCTTACTATCGAATTGTTTTATATATAGGGGCGGCGGCTTATTTTTCAAGGGGTGCAGTATGCAAACTGTATAAAAGGCAGGTGTGTAAGCTACAAGTTGTGCACTTGCTGTCGAAACTTTTAGCAAATTATTTAGGGGAAAAGTGCGTGTGCAAGGATGCAATTAGCGCTAATAACCATTAAAGTACGTGAGCATAAATAAAAGGCTAGTAGTGTAAATGTCTTCAGAATCCATATTGTATTCCCCCTATAATTTGCCATGCGGCGTAACGGTGCGTAACCGTCTTGTTAAAGCCGCTATGGAAGAAAACATGTCGAGTATGGGTAATTTACCCGGCGAGTCGCTCTACGCTTTGTATCGATATTGGGCTCACGGCAATTTGGGTATGGTGATCACTGGGAATGTGATGGTCGATAAGGCGGCGATGACAGGGCCTGGTGGCGTTGCACTTGAAAGCGAAACCGAACTTGCGCCATTTGAAAAGTGGGCAAAGATTATTAAGTCGAACGGCGCGCTTGCAGTAATGCAAATTAATCACCCAGGCCGGCAGGTATTTAAAGCGATGAAGGGAAAAGCGATAGCTCCTTCAGCGGTTCCGCTTGATATGGGTAAGCATTCGAAGCTCTTTGCTCAACCTCGCGAAATGACTTGCCAAGATATCCACGACGTGTGCAAACGCTTTGTACAAACCGCTAAGCAGGCCGAAAAAGCAGGGTTTGACGGTGTGGAAATTCACGCTGCTCACGGTTATTTACTTACTCAGTTTTTATCTCCGCTAACCAATCAGCGTCAAGACGAGTGGGGCGGTTCTATAATCAATCGCGCTCGTTTATTAATAAATATCGTCAGCCAAGTACGTGCAGTGTGTGCCAAAGATTTCATTGTAATGGTTAAGCTTAATTCTGCTGATTTTCAGAAGAACGGTTTTTCTTTTGATGATGCGTGTGAGGTGGTTAATCGCCTTGAAGCGCTTGGAGTGGATGTGGTTGAACTTTCTGGTGGTAGCTACGAAGCGCCAGCGATGCAAGGTCAAACCCGCGACGATACTACATTGGCACGAGAAGCCTATTTTCTTGAATTTGCGCATGCACTGGAAAGTAAAACCGACATTCCACTTATGACCACAGGTGGTATTAAGCGCGCTGAAGTTGCCGAGCGGGTAATTCAGCAAGGCTGCGAACTGGTAGGTTTAGCCAGTGCGCTCGCCATTACGCCTGATCTCGCAAAGAAATGGCAACAGGAATGGAGTTATTCAGGCATTATTCCCCATTGCGCTTGGAAAGATAAATCCCTTGCCAGTCTTGCCAATATGGCTATGGTGCGAAGACAGTTAAGGCGTTTAGGAAATAATTTAACAACGCTAAGAAACCCTTCTCCGCTGTGGAGCCTTATTCTAGATATGTTGCACCGCAAGAAAATGACAAAGCGAGACGTGAATTAATACAACTTAAGGGCACACTCGGCTGTCAGTTGATTCGCTCCGCCAAAAAGAAAACCAAGGGTTTAGTGATTTATTTGCTACAGCGAATAGAAAAACACAGCGTTAAACGCTGTGTTTCATCATCCGTTCTTTCTGGCGCTGCCAGTCTTTGTCTTTTAAGGTGTCGCGCTTATCGTGGGCGTGCTTACCTTTAGCTAAGTGAATTTCTAGCTTTACCCAACATTTTTTCCAATACATGGAAGTAGCGACAATAGAGTAACCCTGGCGGTCTCGAGCACCCATTAAGCGATCTATTTCACGTTTCTTTAGCAGCAGTTTGCGGGCGCGCTCTGGTGCAGCAACCACGTGGGTAGAGGCCTGATTCAACGGACTAATTCTACAGCCCACTAAATACGCTTCGGCGTTTTGAATAATAATGTACGCGTCAGTGATATTAACTTTACCTGCGCGAATACTTTTAATTTCCCACCCCTGAAGCTCCAGACCTGCTTCGAACTTGTCTTCTAGAAAATAGTCGTGACGCGCCTTTTTATTTTGCGCGATATTTCCAGAGGTGTTTTTGTTGGCTTTGTTCTTTTTCATACTCGCTATTATACTGATTGTTCGGGGGAATGTCTTTAGTTGTCATTAATAACTCATATGGGGGCATTTGGTTCAAAACCGAATACAAGCGAAGCAATTTTTCTGTGATACAATGCCGCCAATAGTTTTAATAGTAGTGGAATCAATGCCAAGTATTCATAGAAGCGCGCTGGTAGCACATAGCGCAGAAGCCATGTTTAACTTAGTAAACGATGTAGCTTCTTACCCTGAGTTTTTACCAGGTTGTACCGATAGCAAAATTCTCGACACATCTACGCAAAGCATGAAGGCTTCTTTATTAGTGGCCAAGGCAGGTATAAAACAGTGGTTTACTACCCACAACGTGTTAGAGCCAGGCAAGAGCATTCAGATGCAACTTATCGATGGGCCGTTTCGCTCACTAACAGGTGGATGGACGTTCTCTGCGCTTTCTGAAGAGGCCTGCAAAATTGAACTTAATTTAGAGTTCGAATTCAGCAATAAGTTGGCTGAAATGGCGTTTGGAAAAGTGTTTAATAGCTTAGCCACAAGTATGGTTACTGCGTTCACTGAGCGTGCTAGGAGCGTTTACGCATGAGCAATAAACTCATTAATATTGAAGTTGCCTATGCATTGCCCACCAAGCAAGCCATTGTAGAAGTGGCTATTCACGAAAACGCGACGGTTGAAGAGGGGATTGCTGCTTCAAACATTACCGAGCAGTTTCCAGAAATTGATTTAAAGGCCGCTAAAGTTGGCATTTGGAGTCGCGTGGTTAAGCTTCGCGATACCCTGTCAGACGGCGATCGTATTGAAATTTATAGACCCCTTATTGCAGACCCGAAAGAGATACGCAAGCGCAGGGCTGAAAAAGCAAAGGAAGAGGGCAGGGCTGATAAGGTAACGGGCGGGAAAGTAAACCCGCTTAAGGCGAAGTCTTAATTGCTTTCTAATTAACAACAGAAATAAAAATGGCCTTCAAATTGAAGGCCATTTTTTTAAGAAGAATACTATTTAGCTTTTTTCTGAAATACTTCCCAGTTCCAAAAACGGTGAGGCGTCGATGTCTTCTGCATCCATCATGCTAGCGATACGCTGAACGGTTGCTACCATTTGGCTTTGTTCCCATTCTTTTAACTGAGAAAAGCGCTCAACGAAATGCTCTTGTAACGGACGAGGTGCATCCACTACCGCTTCCTTACCGCGTTCGGTTAAGAAAACGCCGACCTTTCTTTTGTCTTGCGTACTTCTAATGCGAGTCGCTAAGTCCCGTGATTCTAGCCTATCCAGAATATTGGTAATGGTTGCAGGGCTTAAGTTAATATTCTCTGCAATTTCGCGCACCATAATACCAGGGCGCTCTTCAATGTTCTGCATAACCAATAGCTGCGGGCCTGTTAGCCCCACGTGTTTGCTTAGCTGCTTGCTGCGTAGGTCTACAGCGCGAATTACGCGCCGTAGTGCCACTAATAGTTCTTCTTCTTTTCGCATGTTACTTCCAACAAATGCGCAACCCTTTAGGGTTACTTAAGCAAATGAATAAAATGTTGGTGTTTATGATAGTGATCGATCACGTCATTAATAACCGAAATTTTCGACCAGCCCATAATGTCATAGTTTTGACCACCTTCACTTAGGTGTACTTCGGCGCGATAGTACGTGGCCTTTTCGTTTTCGTCCAGTCTTGGTGTGTCAGTTGGACCAAATTCAGGCTGTTCTGTCGACGTTGGATACACCGCATAAACGAATTCCGGGTCTCCTCCTAATTCCACTGTTAAGGTAAGAGCTTCCTCGGTATCCTCAATTCTTACATCGAATTGCTGTTCTTTAAACTCTTCACCAACTTCAGTCATGGCAGGTTTAACCACCTTGTTGATGTAGCGTCTTACCGCTTTCTCATCTGGGAAGGTAACAATGTTTTCTAATCGTTCTTTCCAGTTTTTGTCAGAGTCACTATGCTGTGGCGAGCCTGCCAGCACCATTAAGCTTTCTCGCTTATAAGATTCTATACGCAGTGCTTTCAATAGCCCGGATATGGCAATAAGCAAGACAATAGCAAATGGCAGTGCAGCGGCAATAGTCATGGTTTGAAGTGCACCTAATCCGCCAGCATATAGAAGTATAGAACTCACAATACCTACACCAACTGCCCAGTAAACACGTTGCCATAGTGGGGTGTTGTTTTCACCGTGTGAACACAGCATGTCGACTACCATTGCGCCTGAATCACACGAGGTTACAAAGAATATAATCACCATAAGTACGGCGATAAAGCTCAGTACTGAAGAAAAAGGAAACTGTTCTAAAAATACAAATAGTGCGACGGAGGTATCGTCGTTAACCATTTGAGCAAGTACATCTTTTCCTTGTACCAAAACTTGGTCGATAGCACCGTTACCGAATATGGTCATCCAAAATAGGGTAAACGCTGAAGGGATAAGTAGTACACCGATAACGAATTCGCGAATAGTACGGCCGAATGAAATACGCGCTATAAACAGGCCTACGAAAGGCGCCCATGCTAACCACCAGCCCCAGTAAAAGATGGTCCAGCCACCAATCCAGTCAGTTTTCTCATAGGTGTATAAGTTAAAAGTGTTTCTCACAATGTCAGACAGGTATGCGCCAGTATTTTGCATAAAGGCCTGTAGCAAAAATACCGTTGGACCTAAAAACAACACGATTAACAGTAGGATAATAGCCAGCACCATGTTGGTTTCTGAAAGGCGACGAATACCTTTGTCCAGTCCAGTGGTAACTGAAATTACTGCTAAGCCAACCACACCGGCCATAATGGCAATTTGAACGCCTGTATTAGAAGGCAAACCAAACAAATAGTTAAAGCCAGCATTAACTTGCGATGCGCCAAAACCAAGAGACGTTGAAATACCAAATACCGTCGAAGTAACGGCAAATATATCAACCACATGGCCTGGCCAACCGTAAATCCGGTCGCCGATAAGTGGGTAAAGCGCAGAACGAAGCGTTAGAGGTAAGTTCTGTCGGTAGGCAAAGTAGCCGAGTATAAGCGCTACCACTGCATAAATAGCCCAAGCGTGAATACCCCAATGGAAAAAGGTGGTTTTCATGGCTTCTCGTACGGCGTCTATACTTTCTGCCTGTGCAGTGGGCGGGGCCATAAAGTGCATTAATGGTTCAGCTACACCAAAGAACATGAGTCCGATACCCATACCTGCAGCAAACAGCATACTAAGCCAGGTGCCAAAGCTAAATTCTGGCGTAGCGTGGTCAGGGCCCAGTTTAATTTCCCCGTAGCGAGACATCCCTAAATACACTACTGCGAGAACAATAATCGTAACCGTTAATACGTAAAACCAACTACCGTTAGATACGATTACATCCTGCAATTTTTGGAAGATACTGTCTGCTAGTTCAGGCGTACCAGCAGCGAAAATAAGTAAACAGATTATTAAGGCAGACGATGTTAAAAACACCGGCTTGTTGAGTGGAGATTTATTTTCTGTCTCAGTCACGCAGTAATTTCCTTTCACCTTTGTTTGAATTTAGGTTAATACGTTGAAATATACAGCATGGAGCACTTTTTATAAACATCAGATGAAATAATTCGATTTGTATGCATTTGTACTGCACTTATCCATCAAACTTAATTTTGGGTGAAGAAAATGCTCTGTTAATTAGACTTTGGGTTATGTTTTCGCAACTTTAGGTTAATTATTAATCGTTAGAGTAGAAATTAAAATTAGTTGGTGTATTGTAATATATGATCTTTTTGATATGTGTATTAACTAAACACAATCCGAAGAAATAAAAAAACAACTGAAGGAAACACACACAAATGCGAAAAACTCAGCTTAGCTGTGCAATTGTCGCTGCACTGGCATCCACCTCTCTGGCGGCGCAGGATACGGGCGCGCCCGCTAAACTTGAAACCATTGAAGTTACCGCCACAAAACGAAGTGAATCAATTCAAGACGTACCTGTTGCGGTTTCTGCACTTGACGGAAAAGCGCTAGAAAATCTTGGTATTGATAACTTCCAAGACTACGTAGAGTTTTTACCTAACGTTGTATTCCAGGGGACGGGCCCAGGCCAAAACGAAATTTACATTCGCGGCGCTGCTACCACCCAATCAAGTATTACCCTTTCATCGGTCCAAGCGCTTCAGCCGTCTGTCGCTTTCTATCTTGATGAAATGCCTGTTTCCATGGCCGGTCGAAACTTAGATATTTTCGCTACCGATGTAGAGCGTGTAGAAGTACTCCCCGGGCCACAAGGTACGTTATTCGGCGCCAGCTCACAGGCAGGTACTGTTCGACTTATTACCAATAAACCCGACCATTCTGGTTTCGCCGCTGGTTTTGATACCAGTATTTCCACCACTAAAGGCGGAGATATGAGCAATACGGTTGAAGCGTACTTTAACGTTACGCCAACCGACAACTTAGCTCTTCGTGTTGCTGCGTATAACGAAAGCCAAGGTGGTTGGATAGACAATATCGAAAACGACCCAAACAACGGCGGCTATATCGGTAGTGCTGTGGTTATCGACCGTATATCAGGTGGTGCGCTTCAGGCTCAAGGTATAGACCCAGCTGATATGGATGCACGTCGTGAAATTAACGGCTTTAATCGAAGCGAAGCTGCGGTAGTAACGCCAAGAAACAGTGAGCATGTAGAAGATAACTTTAACGATGCGGTTTATTCAGGTGCGCGTTTCGGCTTGTCTTACATTATCAATGAAGATTGGGATTTGTTGGTTCAGCACACCGAGCAAACGCTCGACACCGAAGGTGTATTTGCTTACGACCCAACAGTAGAAGGTGAAAGCTCGGCGATTCGCTTCCAAAGCGATGAAAACTCTGATGAGTTTGGTTTAACAACGTGGACCTTGAACGGTCGTCTTGAAAAACTAGATGTGGTTTACACTGGTGGTTATTTAGACCGCGAAATTGACACCCTTACCGACTACACGGGTTACACAAACGGTGGTTTGTTTTCGGCATATTACGTGTGTACGCATTATGAAACACCAGATAATCCAGATGACGCACGTTGTCTTGACCCAAGCAAGTATTACAAAGAAGACACCACAAGCACTCGTTTAACCCACGAGCTTCGCTTCAGCACAACCATGGATACACCATGGCAGTTAACCGCAGGTGTGTTCTACGATGAACAAGAAGTGGGTTCAGTAGGTCAGTTCAAAATTGCTAGCCCCGAGATTTTCGAGAACTTAGCAAGTTCGTGGAACGCGCTTGCAGGCGATCGCGGTATTAACAGCGACGGCGGTCCTTTCTCGCCAGAAATCAGTTTTGTTAACGACGTTACTCATACTATCGAGCAAATCGCAGTATTTGGTCAATTGGGTTATGAAATTACCGACACAGTAACGGCTACCGTTGGTGCTCGCTGGTATCAGATTGATGATATTTACCGTGGTGCAACGTCTACCCGTGACGTAACAAGTCGCTTAGAAGCCTATGGTCAAGGCGTATTAGACCCGGCAGTTTACGATGACCTAGGCCTTGACGGTCAAGGTGTTGTAGACGCAATTCAAGACGGTTCTTTAGATATTGGCTTGTTGGGTGACGACGGTGTGTTAACCGTAGACGACACTATCTTTAAATTTGGTCTAGATTGGAAAGTAAACGAAAACGTATTGTTATTCGCAAACTATTCAGAAGGTTTCCGACCACCGGTAACCAACCGTTTAGGTGGTGACGCAGCAGCGAATAACACGGGCGCGTTTGCAGATTTCCGCGTGCCGGTTTATTCAACCACAGATACCCTCGATAACTATGAAATTGGCCTTAAAGGTGATTTCTTAGACGGTATCTTACGTGTCAACGCAACCGGTTATTACTCAGAAATTTCAGACTTGCAGACCTCTCGCTTCGACCCTACCAACATCAGCTTCTTGGTATTTACCGATAACGTAGGTGATGCAGAAGTTAAAGGTATTGATGCAGATATAACGTGGTTGGCCTCTGATAACCTAGTTATTAACGCAGCGTTCAGCGTGTTAGATACTGAACTAGTCAGTATCAACTCTGAACTTGAAGGTATTTCAGCAGGGGTGGGTAGCAAATTACCGTACTCTGCAGACTTCTCTGGAAACATTAGTGCTCGTTACTTCTTTGAGCTAGATGGCGGTAAAGAAGGTTTCGTTAATGCATCACTTACGTACACTGGCGATCGCCTTGCTGGCATGGTCATGAATGCCTACGCCATGGAAGATGCCACGCGCTTGATTTACGGTACAGGTTCTGGATTGAAGATTGAAGACGAAGGTGAAGTGTTTAACGGTGCGACCTATCCAGGCGCAGACGGTGAAACCATTCGCGGTGGTCGTTATATCCAAGAAAGTTACGTAATTGGTAACGTTTCAGTGGGTATGTCGTATGAAAGCTGGAAAGTTGAAGCGTTTATCGACAATGTTTTCGACAAGTCGGCTATCTTAAATATCGATACCCAGCAGTTCACGCCTAAAGTCGTGACGAATCGTCCACGTACTATCGGCTTACGCTTCTCTTACGATTATTATTAATAGTAAGCGATGATTAATAGTATAAATTAATCATGTAAAAGCGTTTAAACGGCAGACTTTACGTCTGCCGTTTTCATTACTAATGCTTGAAGAATTAGGTACTATTAATTTCATCGAATTAACAGCACTGCAAACAGGCGCTACTAAGAATTATAACGAAGGCTATGACACCAGAAGATATCCAACATGAAATACGCGCTATTAAACAAGCGCTGCAACGCGCTCAATTCTTATTAGCCAATGAACGCGTTGATCACCTATTGTCCACGTCGCTTAGCGAGCAGCAACGCTTAGAAGTCCATTATCTTGCAGCGGTTACACATAGAATGGCAAAGCAATATGATGAGGCCTTTCGTCATATCAACGTACTGCTTTCACTTTCTCCCGATTACGGCAGGGCGTATCAAGAGCTTGCTTATTGTCATGAAGCGAAGGGTAACGGTAAAGAAGCGTCGAGCGCGTTTTTTAAAGCAACGCATTTTAATCCCGCGCTGATCAGCAGTTGGAAAAAACTGCTGTCAATTTATCAACGTCACAATGATGTCACTGCGGTACAAATGGCAACCAAGCAAATAGCGCACTTGCAGTCGCTACCAGCGCCTGTATTAGGGGCTTACGACCTTATGTACGAAAAGCAGTTCGCTGCTGCAGAGCAGGTATGCCGGCAGTTTCTGACCAAGCACAAGCATCACCCCGAAGCAATGATGCTACTTGCTGAAATAGGCATGCAACTTAAGGTTTATAGCGACGCTGAGTTTCTTTTAGAAAGCTGTGTTGAGCTTTATCCAGATAATGAAAAAGCAGCCTTAGCCTATCAAAATGTGCTGTCTAAGTTAGGCAAGTTTCCAGAGGCGGTACAAGTGGCTCGCCAAAGGTTAGAGCATAACCCCACTAGCTTTAGTATAAAAACCAGCTTGGCCCATGCGCTTGTTGGTGTAGGGCAATTAGATGAGGCCATTACTGTTTACCGTGATGTACTTGCAGAAAACCCGGATAGACCCAAAGTGTGGGTATCGCTTGGCCATGCGTTAAAAGCAAAAGGGGATACGCCTGATGCGGTTAGTGCGTACGAAAAGGCCATAGACTATGCCAGTGACTACGGCGACGCCTATTGGAGCCTCGCAAACACGAAAACCTATAAGTTTAGTGACGCACTACTTGCGCAAATGTCTGAACAGCTAAACAGCAATGCTATAAAGTTAGAAGATAAAATACATGTGTGCTTTGCACTAGGTAAAGGTCTTGAAGACCGGGGAGAGGCTAGCAAAGCCTTCAATTATTACCAGCAAGGAAACAGCTTAAAGCGCAGCACCCTTCAATTTGATATTGCAAGGACAGAGGAAGCGCTAAACGCACAGCAGCGCGCTTTCTCAAGTGAAGACTTTAATAAAGTAGAAGGTTGCCAAGCGCCTGACCCTATCTTTATTGTTGGCTTGCCGCGTGCAGGCTCAACGTTATTGGAGCAAATTCTCGCGTCACATTCAAAAGTCGATGGCACCATGGAGCTTCACGATATATTGGGCATTGCTTCATCGTTAAGTCATCAAAAGACGCCTTATCCATTGAACGTTAATGCGTTAGATGGAGAAACGCTTGAAAAGCTTGGCGCGCGTTATATCGAGCAAACTCGTGCTTACCGACAAGGCGCGCCATTGTTCATCGATAAAATGCCCAATAACTTTATTCATATTGGCCTAATTAAGAAGATACTGCCTAACGCTAAAATTATCGATGCGCGAAGAAATCCTATGGACTGCTGCTTTAGCGGCTTTAAGCAGCTATTCGGTGAGGGGCAGGAATTTAGTTACTCGCTTTCCGATATTGGGCGCTATTACAAAGCTTATGAAAAGCTTATGGATCACTGGCACGCGGTGCTGCCGGGGGAGATTCTTACCGTACAGCACGAAGAGGTATTAGACGATTTAGAAGGCCAGGTCAAACGTATCCTAGATTTTTGTGGGTTAGACTTTGAAGAAGCGTGTTTAGCATTTCACCAAACCAAGCGGGTTATTAAAACGCCAAGTTCTGAACAGGTTCGCCAACCTATCTACAAAACAGGAATGGGGCAGTGGAAACCTTTTGATAGCTATTTAGCTGACCTAAAACAAGCGCTAGGTGGAAACACGTCGGTAACAAATAATTGAGTGATAGACAAAAGTAAAAAAGGTCATGGCTGTCTTAAAGCCAATGTCGTTTGGATTGTCGCTACTACCGCCTAAGAAATAAGATACAGCGCCTTCTTTCGTTAGACGACATGTTTGAGAGCCAAAGTTAAGCGTAGGTTTGAATAGCACCTTTCCATTTAGGTAAGCTGTTACGCATTAGACATTAAAAAATGTTAACCATTCTTAATCTAATTTTCGATTTTCGACGTTACAACGTTATATGGTGTCGAGTTTGTAAACTCGAATACATGGAAAGCGACGACTTATTGAAGGTTTAGTCATGATTGATGTTACACAGCTAATATTGATGTATTTCATTATTCCGCTGTGGTTCATAGCGGGGATAGTCGACTGGTTTTGCCACCGCAGCAGTAATATCGCTGCTACCGCCGGGCCGAAAGAATCCTTAATTCATCTATTGATGTTTTTAGAGGTGGGGGTTCCACTTTTTCTGGTTCTTCTTTTTGAAGTGAATAGCTTAATTATTGCTGTAGGTATAGTGTTTTTTTTGTTACACGAGCTTACCGCACTGTGGGACGTTAGCTACGCCGTATCGAAAAGACGAGTCGGGCCTATTGAGCAACATGTGCACAGCTTTTTGGAAATGATACCGCTGCTCGCATTAATTTTGGTGATTGCCAGACATTGGTCTCATTTTATAGCGTTATTTGGACTAGGCGAAAGCCCTGCTGATTTTGGTCTGCGGTTTAAGCAAGAGCCCCTTCCAACTTGGTATTTACTATCAGTTATAGCCGTTGCTACCGTCTTAGAGTTTTTACCTTATGTAGAGGAGTTGATAAGAGGTATGAAAGCAAAAGAAAAAAGTTCACGAGAAAAAGCGACTTTGTCTTCAGATAAAGAAAACCAACGAAATAGAGAGGCGGACGTTTCACACCAAGATGCAGAAGCAGCGAGCCCCTATGCGTCATCTGTCGCAGGTGAAGAAGACCCAGGTGTAGCACTTGAAGAATGGGTGGAAAGCAATAAAAAGTGACGTTCTCATAGCGGGTAATAAAAAATGAAGCAAAACCAGAGTCTTATTTATAGGGTGCCTTGTAGGCTTTTACAAAAGTTCAACAAGGCACCGCGATATAAAAAAGCGCTGTATAAAACGCAGTAGGTAAACATCGCCGCTGCAGCAAAGGTAGTTACTGATAACTTAAAAGCCCGGCTAGTATTTGCGACGCTTAAGCCCTGTTTCCGCCAAGATCTTCGCTGAAATCTCTTCTATGGAGTACTTGGTACTATTTAAGAATGGAATTTTTTCCTTTCTGTATAAGTTTTCAACTTCCCTCAACTCCATCCTACATTGTTGAATAGACGCATATTTACTGTTTGCTCTTCGCTCTGAGCGTATTTGGTGTAGACGGTCGGCAGCGATAGTTAAACCAAACAGCTTGTGTTTATAGCGTCGAAGGGTAGGAGGAAGCTTTAACATGTCGCCCATGTCTTCTTCAGTAAACGGGTAATTAGCTGCTTTGATTCCATACTGAAGTGCTAAATACAGGCTTGTTGGTGTTTTTCCAGAGCGGGAAACACCGGTAAGAATGATATCTGCCTCATCGTAGTCTTTTAAGTTCGAGCCATCATCATTGGCCAATGCATAGTTTACGGCTTCAATTCTAATGTCGTAAGTGGTTTCGTGGATACTGTGAGTGCGGTGTTTTTCTGGTTTTGATGGAACACCTAATACTTTTTCGAGCGGAGCAACGAACTGATCGAGGAAATTGTAATTAATGCCCACCGATTTCGAAATAATCTTGCGAACATCTACATTCACAATTGTATAAAAAACGAGCGGCCGCTCTCCGGTGTCTTGAAAACTTTCAGAAATTTGCTGCAACACTTTGTGAGCTTGTTCCTCAGTTTCAACGAAAGGAATGGTGTTGTGATTAAACGAAACGGGGAACAGAGAAAGCAGGGCGTGGCCAAAGACCTCTGCAGTGATGGCAGTACCATCTGAAATATAAAAAGCTGTACGCACAACATATCCTTAACATTGGTGTAATTTTATTACAAAAGTAATAAAGGGTTTACATTCTGAATTTCCCCATTCTAAGATGATTTCGTCGAAAAGCTACACGGTTCTTGTGAATGATGGCAATTATCAACAGGTTTGCTGTCAAACGTAATGGACGGAGTTATGGGTGATAACACCCACACCTCGACAACAATTTGATTTGTTTCAGGCGATAATAAGCACAAACCTGGAACTTACCTCATACCCTACACATAAAAAAGCTGGAGGCTTGGGCTGTGCAAGAATACGTACTTTGGTATCAAGAACTGGGCATGCATGATGTGGGTCGCGTAGGCGGCAAAAATGCATCATTAGGCGAGATGATTTCAAACCTGGCTAACGCCGGTGTGCAGGTGCCGGGTGGTTTTGCTACCACCGCCGAAGCATTTAACGAATTTCTAGAGCAAAGTGGCCTAGAAGCCAGGATCCATGAAGTTTTAGATTCATTAGACGTAGATGACGTGAATGCCCTTGCTGAAGCGGGCAAGAATATTCGTCAGTGGATTATCGACACGCCATTTCAAGGCAAGTTAGAAGAAGAAATCAAAACGGCATTTGTTACCCTCCAAGGGGATGCGGGTGAAGAGGCGTCATTCGCGGTGCGCTCTTCAGCCACGGCAGAAGATATGCCTGATGCGTCATTTGCCGGTCAGCAAGAAACTTTCCTAAATGTTAAAGGTTACGAGTCGGTTCTTGTGGCGATTAAACACGTGTTTGCGTCACTGTTTAACGACCGAGCGATTTCTTATCGCGTACACCAAGGTTACGACCACAAAGGTGTGGCGCTGTCTGCGGGTATTCAGCGCATGGTGCGCAGTGATATCGCTTCATCAGGCGTTATGTTTACTATCGATACAGAGTCTGGTTTTGAAGACGTTGTATTTATTACCAGTTCATTCGGTTTAGGTGAAATGGTGGTGCAGGGCGCAGTAAACCCTGATGAGTTCTACGTGCACAAACCTACGTTAGACAAAGGGCTTCCCGCCATCGTACGTCGTAACCTAGGTAGCAAGCTTACCAAGATGATTTACTCAGACGACGAAGCACACGGCAAACAAGTGTCCATCGTTGATATTGATGCTGCTGATAGCAAAACGTTCTCGCTTAACGACGATGAAGTGATGGAACTAGCAAAGCAAGCGCAAATCATTGAAAAGCATTACCAACGCCCTATGGATATCGAATGGGCGAAAGACGGCGTAGACGGTAAGCTTTATATCGTTCAGGCACGCCCAGAAACCGTGCGCAGCCGAGAAGACTCACAAAGCATTGAGCGCTTCCAACTAAAAGGCCAAAGCAATATCGTTGTTGAAGGCCGCGCAATTGGTCATAAAATTGGTGCTGGTGTAGCTAAAGTGCTCGACTCAATTGAAGAGATGGACAAAATTCAAGCCGGCGACGTACTGGTGACTGACATGACAGACCCTGATTGGGAACCTATCATGAAGAAGGCGTCTGCCATTGTTACCAATCGTGGTGGACGTACCTGTCACGCGGCTATTATTGCTCGCGAGCTTGGTATTCCTGCGGTAGTCGGTTGCGGTAACGCTACTGACAGTATAAAAAACGGTGACAAGATTACCGTTTCTTGTGCAGAGGGCGATACGGGTTATATTTACGGTGACGAGCTTGAGTTTGACGTAGTCACTTCGCGTATAGACGCTATGCCAGATTTACCGTTAAAGGTAATGATGAACGTAGGTAACCCAGATCGCGCGTTCGACTTCGCTCGTCTTCCAAATGCAGGCGTAGGCCTTGCGCGTCTTGAATTTATTATCAACCGCATGATTGGCGTTCACCCGAAAGCATTGCTTAATTTCGACAGTCAGCCTGAAGAGCTGAAAGAAGAAATTAGCGACATGATTGCAGGCTACGCGTCGCCAACGGAATACTACATTGAGAAGCTAGTGGAAGGTATTTCAACCATTGGTGCGGCGTTCTCACCTGAAAAAGTTATCGTTCGTATGTCAGATTTTAAATCTAACGAATACTTTAACTTAGTTGGCGGTTACCAATACGAGCCAGACGAAGAGAACCCTATGCTAGGTTTCCGTGGCGCTAGCCGTTACATATCTGAAGACTTCCGCGACTGCTTCGCCCTTGAATGTGAAGCCATAAAGCGCGTACGCAATGATATGGGCCTTACTAACGTAGAAATTATGATTCCGTTTGTACGTACGTTAGATGAAGGGCGTCAGGTTATCGAATTGCTTGAAGAGCAAGGCTTGAAGAAAGGCGAAAACGGTCTTCGCGTTATTATGATGTGTGAGCTTCCTTCCAATGCGTTACTTGCTGACAAGTTCCTCGATATTTTCGACGGTTTTTCTATAGGCTCTAATGACTTAACCCAGCTTACATTAGGGTTAGACCGAGACAGTGGCGTGATTGCCCACCTATTCGATGAGCGAGATGAAGCGGTTAAAGCACTGCTTTCAATGGCAATTCAAGCTGCGAAGAAGCGTGGTAAATACGTGGGTATTTGTGGCCAAGGGCCGTCTGACCATGAAGATTTCGCAGCTTGGTTGGTAGAAGAAGGTATCGATTCGGTATCGCTTAACCCCGATACTGTGGTTGAGACATGGCTATACCTTGCTGAAAAGCACGGCTAAACCAATAGGTCTAACCCCAGACTAAGTGGGCAATGTTCTAACTTAGTCACAATGCGAACGCGAGGGTTAAAAGAGACCTTTCGATTAATGCCAGTCAGTTAAGCTGACTGGCATTTTTTTTTTCCCGCTTACATCAAGCGGAGTAGCGGTTTAAAACAGATCTGTGCCAGCAGTATATTCCTTAAAAAAACGATGGTTATTTAGGAAAACTATGGGTTTTTAGCCGCTAATAGCATGACTTTGTGTAATTAAAAATGTAATATTACAAAGTGGCTTTCACATTAAATTTCAGATTAATAACTAACTTGGTTGAACTCTTATGGCACATAATGACAGCGCGGTTTCAGTAAATACTTCCGAAGAAAATGTTATGCAATCAGGCTCTGTGGCAGAGCAGCTGGCGCAAGCCCAAAAAGAAATTAACGAACTAAAAATGCAATTAATGTGGATGGAACGCAACTACGAATAAGTGTTGTGTCGCATAGAGCTAGAATTGAAACGGTAGTTTACTTTCAAAAATGATTGATAATTATGAAAGTTTACGCATGGACTTTCATAAAGCTTTCATAAAGGCTTTTATAGCGTAATCTACAACATGCGTGGCGCATTTAGCTAAAAACTTATTGCTACTAGCGCTGAGCATTACCGTATTTATATGCTATCGTGATTAGTATAAGAAAGCGGTCAGAGGGAAAATGGCGTATCAATTCAAGTTTTTTGCACAGCCAGTAATTAGTAATATAAGAACCTTCTGTGAAGCAGCGCTTGTTGAATTCACAATTGGCTTGATTTGCGCAGTATTTGCGTATGCAAGCTATGGTATTTTTATTCATCTTTTTGTAGCGTGCGTCATCATATCTTTTGCTTGTTTTTGCCTTAGTATTTACAACCTTTATAGTCTTCTCTCGCACCCATAGCAGCTTTTCGCAGTGTGACCTTAAGTTAGCTAGCGGAGCCAAGGCACAATAGCAAGGGAAAATTAGCTATTAAACGTAGGCAGTTATAAAAAAGGGTAATCACTTCAGTGATTACCCTTTTTTCTGTCTGCATCAATACCGAAATAAATTTTATTTGCGGTAATGGTAAGTTTCTAAGCTTTAAGTTGGTCACCTATAGGTAACTGTCGAATACGCTTACCGCAAGCAGCGAAAATGGCATTACATAGCGCAGGCGCGTATACCGGCGTTGCTGGTTCTCCCACACCTGCTGGAGGTGCGTCGCTTTCAATTACCTCAACTTCTACCTCTAGCGGCGAGTCGCTCATTCGCGGCACACGGTAGTTATGGAAGTTACTTTGCTGTACGCGGCCTTTATCAAACGTGATACCGTCGCTAATGGCCGTGGTGATACCAAATACAGAACCACCCTGGGTTTGGTTTTTAACGGTATCAGTATTTACTACCGTTCCTGCATCAATAGCCACCCAAGATTTGATCACGTTTAAGTCGCCTTTGTCAGAGACTTCTACTTCCACCACTGTGGCAACATAAGTTAGAAAGCTTCGGTGCGCTGCAATGCCTAAACCTCGTCCTTTTGGCATTTCCCGGCCCCAGTCAGCCATGTCAGACACTTTCTCTATCACGTTTTTGAGGCGAGACGTATCAAGTGGGTATACCGATTTGTCGCCCCAGTAATTGTTGTACTCGGCTTTTTGCTCGGTAACATCTAAAATTCTGTCAGGACCGATAACTTCCAGTAGGTAATCTTTTGTATCTTTCCCCGCTTTGTACGCTGCTTCATTGATAAATGATTGCACTGCAAAAGCGTGAAAGATGTTCGATACCGAGCGCATCCAACCAATTCGCGCTTTAGCCGGTGCTTCACCACGCTCTAACTTCATGTTTGGTGTCAGGATTGGGTTATCAGTAAAGCCCAAATCTAACTCAAAACTGAAGGGGGCGTTGGCACCTTCTTGAAAGGTCGAAGCAATAGGCGAGAACGCGGTTCTATGCAGGTACGCGTCAATCTTACCGTTTTCGTCAAGCGCCGCTTCAACGTGTTGGGCTGATACCGCGTGGTAAAAACCGTGCTGAATATCGTCTTCACGGGTCCACTGTACGCGAATTGGTTTGCCCGTTTTCATTGAAAGGTAAGCGGCTTCAGCGGAAAAGTCAGGCTTAGATTTACGGCCAAATGCCCCGCCTAGCATGGTTACGTGAACATTGATTTTCTCTTTGTCCATGCCAACCATAGCGCCAACGGTTTCCATATCAGCTTGTGGATTTTGTGTTGCAGCCCATATATCTACGCGATCTTTGTAATACATTGCCGTTGCACATGGTGGCTCCATAGGGGCCTGTGCAAGATGTGGAACGTAATAATCGGCAATGAGCTTGTCGCTGGCGTTTTCTAAAACGCTTAGCGCATCGCCTTTCTCCCTAACAAGGGTTTGCGGTGCGTTTACTGTACTAAGCAACTGCGCTTTAAAACTTTCTGAGTTATAGTCGCCGTTAGCACCGTCATCCCATTCTACATCAAGGGCTTTTCGCCCCTGCCAAGCGGCCCACGTATTGTTAGCAATAATGGCAATACCGCCTTTGGGTTGAAATTGCGGTGCGCCTTTAGGTGCAGGAATTTCGATGATATCTACAACACCGGAAACCGCTTTTGCTTTACTGACATCAAAGCTTTTCACTTTACCGCCCACCACTGGAGGACGCTCGATAATAGCAACCAGTGCCTTGGGCTCACGCACATCGGCGGCAAATGTTGCCTTACCGGTTACAATGTCCTGAAGGTCAATATGCGCCATGCCTGTATTGATGTAACGCCATTCTTTTCTTTCTTTAAGCTGAAGCTTGTCTGCTTCTGGCGGCGTAATGGTTAATGCGTCGTCGATAAGGTCTTTATAAGCGATAGACTTACCAGAGTTATGGCTAACCATGTGTTGTTCGGCAATACAGCTACTAGGCTCAACACCCCAACGCTTGGCTGCGGCGTGTTGCATCATGTAGCGTACGCTTGCGCCCATCTCGCGAAGGCGCTGCATGTTGAAACGAATGCTGCGTGAACCGTCTGTGTTTTGGTCGCCGTATTTAGGGTCGCCCTTACCCTGAATAACAATCACTTTATCCCATGCCGCTTCCATTTCATCCGCAACAATTTGCGCAATAGCGGTGCGGATCTGCTGGCCCATTTCACTGCGGTGGCAGGTTACTTCAACCATGCCGTCAGGGCGCAGTGCAATGAATAAGTTTGCGCGCTTTGCATTTTCTGCTGGCTTAGCCAAAACGCCAGCCATAGCACGTGGCGCACTGCCCATAAAATATGTGCCTAACACCAAGGCACCTGCGGCAGCGGTAGACTTCAAGAAACTGCGGCGGTTCATGTCGAAGTATCTATTTTCGCTCATGCTTCTTCTCCCTCGGTTGCTGGGTCGAAGTAATTCACACCAGCGGTGGCGCTGATGGATTTAGAAGCAGACTTTATTGCTTTGTGAATACGAGGGTAGGTGCCACACCGGCAAATGTTGCCTGACATGTTCTGTACAATCTCTTCGTCGCTAGGCGTTGGGTTCGTTGAGAGTAAGCTAGCTGCCTGCATAATCTGTCCACATTGACAAAAACCGCACTGAGGCACTTTATGTTCAACCCAGGCTTTTTGAACCGGATGGTCGCCGTTTTCGCTTAAGCCTTCAATCGTAGTGATCTTTTTACCCTGAACCGCCGAAACCGGCAGAACACAGGAGCGTTGCGCCATACCATCAATATGAACGGTACATGCGCCGCATTGCGCCATACCACAGCCAAATTTAGGCCCTGTAAGATTTAATTCATCACGAAGGTACCACAACACTGGGGTTGAAGGATCACCTGCAAATTCGTGTTTGTTACCATTTACGGTAAACGTGATCATGGTCTTGTCTCCATAGGTAAACGATAGATATACGCTAGCCCAATATTAATAGGGCCTCTCACCCAAGCGGCATACTGTGCAATAAGCGCATTACACGTGTTATATCTATACGGTTCCGTTGCCTGATAATGCGAACTATCCAAGACGCTGCGCATACTAGGATATTTGCCACTGTTTTTATTATTAAAGGCTTCGCTATTTATAATTAAGATTACGTTAACACGCATTATACGAATACGCATATACATAAGTTTAACTGCTAGCAGGCTGCGACTAAATGGTGTCAGAGGTTATGGAAAAATGCGAAAGAAGCAGCCCGTTGAATAGGGGTAAGACTGGTTTACGAAAAGTAAGAGATTCGAATTTAACGAAGTCATCTCATTAGCAAGAAGCGATCGATTTTTCGCGCCCCCGTGGTCATGGTTTTTTGACTGTATTTTAGCCAGCCTCTAGCGCGGGGCCAGTCATAGCTTAACAGCATTAGCCCACCGACAACGAGTAAGATTGAGCCAGGAAGAAGCGTTAGAACGATCCCGCCAATAAACAAGATAGCCCCTAATGTAAGTCTAACTATTCGCATGAAAGTGAACGCTCGTTCTTAAATGTAAGAACAACAGTGTGAGTGAAATTGGCGTATTTGCCAATAAAATAATTGTAAATGTTTGTATGGTGCCGTTGTTACATCACGTTGCGTACAGCAGCGCAGTGAGCTATTGATGAATAAGTAGCCACTTGATATGAAAAGCGAAGATAACCGCTTAATTACGGTGGATCGCTACCCAGAAATAAAGTACAAAGAAAGACATGCAAGGGCATTAGAAGCTTGCGTAATGCCTATGAGAAAAAGCGCTTCGCATATTTGTGCAGGCGATTTATAACGATAAGAAAGAGAGCAGTTATGGCAGAACAACAAGAAAACCAACCAGTCAGCGAAGAACAGCGCGCAGAATGGGTAAGAGAACAGTTTCAGAAAGCCAATAAGTTTCTCGCAGAAAATGGCGTACTGTTTGACTCAGTCACAACAGAAGAAAGTCGCTATTTAATGCCTTACCTTGCGGTGTGGAAGATAAGAGCAATGGACGGCAAACAATACTGGGTAATTAGCGGAGATTTACCTACCGATTACACGTCAGTCGACAATGCTGCAGATGCGAAAGATGTGCTGCGTCATTTCGCTATGCATTGGCAGTTAAAAGCTGAGAATTTGATTAATGCAGAAGGGGCAGACGATAGTCAAAAAGCGTTTGGCGCATTACTCATTAACCGCGCTGAAAGCTTGTTCGCTATGCAAAATACACCCGATTTGTGGGCTTAATAACGTTTTACTCGCCTTAATGCAATTGGGTTACGTCTGGCAGAGGGAATCGCTCTGCCGGGCATTTTAAACGCTGTCGAGGCACCCCAGCATCCATAAATACCTGACCATCAGGAATAAAACCAAGAGACTTGTGGTAAGAGACACTTTCTAAGTTACACACTACCTTGATAATGGGAAGGTTGTTTTGCTTTGCAGCTTTCAACAACGCTTTAAATAGCACGCGGTATACGTGTAAAGTTCGGTAAGAGCGCTTAACGGCTATGCGGCCAAGTTCCCCTTTTGTTGTTAGGCGCCCGGTAGCGATGGGGTCGTTATTAGCATCAACAATTAACACGTGACACGCTGAACTGTCGTGTTCATCGAATTCACTGGCCTCGGGAACGCGCCATTCCAAAACGAATACGTGTTCCCTTAGTGCTTTTAGTCGATGTTTATCCTTCTCCCAATCGACGTTCTTTACGGTAAACGTCATACGTGACTGTTATCCCTCGAACCATTCCCAGTAACCATTATTGATAAGTGTAGTTAAGGTTTCTAAAAATGTAAAAGACGGTGCATCCTGACAACATGTTGCGTTCAAAATTGACCCTGATGCCAGCACTTCAAACCATTCTTGGTCATTTTTAGCGAAAGTAAATTGGCTACCGTTTACATAGAGCGCACGAGGTAGGCCTCGCTTACCGTCGCAAAGTAACGCTCTAACCCCAGGGGCAGGTGCAAAGCTCATACCCGCGGCTAGGTCGTTTGAAACCTGCTCTAGGTTAACTTCGTTATCTAACGGGTACTCTGGAATACCTTGTTCGCTCATCGCTTCTAATAGAGCAAGGGTAAAATCTTCACCGTTAATTGCGTCAATGAGCTGTTGTTTGAGGGCTGCGATATCGCTTGTGCTCACCAACGCCGGGTTATTTTGGTGTGTACGCCCAATATCAGTAAAGCGATAGTTGTGCGCGCCTTTATCCAGCATCATCGCTAAACTCTCTGCTAGCTGAAGGTTGTCCGGAGCGCGATAGCCTACTGAGTAGGTCAAACTATCTTCCACTGTTTCGCCGTCGTGAGGCCAACCTGGCGGCACGTAGATCACATCGCCGGGTTCCACTACAACGTCAATAACTGGGGTAAAACGTTCAATCTGTCGAAGTTTAGGGTGAGGAAAGACCTCTTTATAATCACCAGGTTGACCGACACGCCAACGACGCTTTCCTTTTCCCTGAACAAGAAATACATCGTACTGGTCGATGTGGGCACCAACCCCAGCGCCGTTCGTTGCAAAACTCACCATTAAATCGTCTAAACGCCAGTGAGGAACGAATGAAAAGGGCGATAAAATGGGCGCAACATCTGGCACGTACTTGTCTACACCTTGAACCAACAGTGTCCACTTGCCCTGACAGGCATGGTCAAAGTCAGTAATGGGCCCTTGTTCAACATGCCAGTTTCCCTGCACGTTGCTGATCACTCTTGCATCCACCTCAGATTCCTGTGCGAGCCCGGCAAGGTCGTTTTCATCGATAGGGTCGTCAAAATCTGTGAAAAATTGCTTAATAACCACCGGCTTTTGCTGCCAATAGTGCTTAAGGAAAGTATCGGCATCAAACCCTTTTCCGGTTTGTGCATCAATAAAGTACGAAGTGTCGTTGGTGCGCATGGCGTCTCATTATTTTAGTGTCAGTGTACAGTTTAACGCGAGAAGCGCTAAACATTGCTATTGCCGGCATTATCAAATATTGGTGAACGTATTACCACCTTACACCTTAAAACGGCGCGTATGGTGTGAAAAAATTGCGCGCGAGGTATGGTGTGAAAAATCGTGCGATTGATTAACAAACATGCGCAAGAATACCTTCTGCTTTAGTTTTTAAGTACTTAGGGTAAAGCAATAGGTGGTTGCCATGGAGTAGCGGCCTATTGTGTTCAGGACTTATTAATAATGAGCCGCTTCTATCACACATTGCAATTGTGTTTGGCGCCGTAAACTGCTCTAACATGGCTGCACGGTTAACGGTCGCTCCCCAAATATCGAAATTTCCAAAGCGGCGAGATGATCGCCCTGCAATGACGGAACCTGTCGCTATACCTACACGTAAATAACATGAAGAAGATACCAAAAGTGGATGGCTATTCACTTCGTCTCTGGCTTTACACGCAAAGTGAAATGCCGCGGAAACAGCATCGCGAACAGACCGGCAAAGTGATTCTTTGAGTGAAGCGCGCTGATGAATATTCGTGTTAAAGCTGCTAGGAAGAATGTGCTTCGGATGAGCCGAAAACCCAACGGCGATATATTGATCGCCATTAGTTTTTAGTGGGGTTAATTGATGTAGGCGGGCAAATTCGTCGAACTTTTCAAATAGGCCTTCAACGACTCCCATACATGTCATATCGCCATAGTCAGCGGCGAACTGCTGAAAGCCAGAAAGGTCGGCAAAAATCACAACCGTATTTTCTACACGCTGCTTGGTAACCCAATTGTTTGTGGGTGGTAACGGTATATCGATAGGTTTGTGCAACGCCATTCGCTCGCCCTGTATTGTTCGATTGGGTATTTTATTTACTGGCATAAAAAAACGCGGTGTTTTACGACCGCGTTTGAGTGTAGTGGAAAAGCGTTATGCTTATAACTGATCTACAAGCCTGATTGCATCGCCAATATAGGTCGCCGGAGACAGTGCTTTAAGCTCTGTTTTCGCGGCCTCAGGCATGTCTAGGTTGTCGATAAACTCAGCAATAACGTCTGCATTAACTTTCTTACCGCGGGTAAGCTCTTTAAGCTTCTCATACGGCTTTTCTATGCCGTAACGACGCATTACTGTTTGAATGGGCTCGGCCAGTAGTTCCCAGTTGTTATCGAGTTCGTTAAGCAAGCTTTGCTCGTTAACTTCTAGTTTGCTGATGCCTTTAAGGGTTGCTTGGTAAGCAATTACCGCATAGCCCACACCCACACCTAGATTACGAAGCACTGTGGAATCAGTCAGGTCGCGCTGCCAGCGTGAAATGGGAAGCTTGGCGGCAAGATGGTCAAAGATTGCGTTCGCTAAACCTAAGTTACCTTCTGAGTTTTCAAAGTCGATAGGGTTAACTTTATGCGGCATGGTAGAAGAACCAATTTCACCCGCTACGGTTTTTTGCTTAAAGTGACCCAGTGCAATGTAGCCCCAAACATCACGATCGAAATCGATAAGAATGGTGTTAAAACGAGCGATAGCATCGAACATTTCTGCGATGTAGTCGTGTGGCTCAATTTGCGTAGTAAACGGGTTCCAGGTCAGGCCTAGTGATGTAACGAAGCTTTCTGATACGCCGTGCCAATCAACGTCTTTATACGCTGACAGGTGCGCGTTGTAATTACCCACCGCGCCGTTGATTTTACCAAGCAGCTCAACCTTTGCGATTTGGCTGCGCTGGCGTTTTAAGCGAATGGCTACGTTTGCCATTTCTTTGCCCATAGTGGTGGGCGAAGCAGGCTGACCGTGGGTACGTGCCATCATTGGTACGTTTTGATAGCGCTTAGCAAGTTCTACAAGCGCATCAATGAGCTTATCACAGTAAGGAAGAATAACGGTCTCGCGAGCTTCGCGGAGCATTAAACCGTGAGAAAGGTTGTTAATGTCTTCAGACGTGCAAGCAAAGTGGATGAACTCGTTTACCGCTGAAAGCTCACTGTTGTCGGCGACTTTCTCTTTAAGGAAGTATTCAACCGCTTTTACATCGTGGTTGGTAGTGCGCTCAATTTCCTTGATGCGCATAGCATCTTCAACACTAAATTCAGCCACAATGTTGTCAAGTAGTGCATTTGACTTGTCGCTAAAGGCAGGAACTTCTTTAATTTGTGGGTGAGTAGATAGCATTTGTAACCAACGTACTTCTACTTCCACACGGTATTTTAATAAGCCGTATTCACTGAAAATACTGCGTAATTCTACGCTTTTGCCAGCATATCGACCATCGACAGGGGAAATTGCAGTTAACTGACTCAGTTCCACCTTAAGCTCCTCACTAGTTTATTAATCGTAGTGCTTTTACAGCACTGTTAAGAATGTGTTTGCGTTTAAATAATATGTTTCTTCGTTTGCCGCCCATTTGACGCCACATTACAGCAGCGCGTACGCCAGCAAGAAGAAGTGCTCGTACTTTATGCTGTGTAGCGGGTTGGCCTAGATAATCTGGGTTGCCTGCCACCTGAATACGGGGGGCTAGTGGGCTGATGATATCGCTGTAAATGCTTGCAAGAGAGGCAACAATTTGCGGGTTTTGAAAGTCGACATGGGCAAGCTGGCGCTGGACGTGTGAAATGCGCTCACCCAGTTCATTCATGGCCTTTGGTTTTCGTGCTAATTTACGCTCTAACCCTAGAATGCTCGCAATGTAGCGGGTTAGCTCGGTATCTTTGGTCGCTTGTTTATCTGACAGTTGTGCAGCAAGCGTCGTATATCCGGTTTTTACGTTATTAAGCTGGCCGAAAACCTGCTGGGGAGTATCGGGGTCGGTAACCAATATACTCGACAAGCTTGCTTCTAGTGCTTCGTTATCGGCTGAGCCTCGTCGTGCAAGCTGCTGAACAAGTGCAGCTGCTTGACACACCCCGGCGAGGGCAAGGTTATTTTCTATATCGGTATCTAACATCAGCGAATATAACTCTCAATAATACCGCCACCAAGGCATACTTCATCAATATAAAATACCGCAGATTGCCCCGGCGTTACCGCCTTTTGTGGCTCATCAAACATCACTTCAATGGTGTCGTCTTGAGTCGGCGTTATTGTACAAGGGATATCGGCCTGACGATAACGGGTTTTAACTACAGCGCGCATAGGCTCTGTAATCGTTTTTCTATCTACCCAGTGCAGCTGTTTTGCTACCAAGCCTTTAGAGTAAAGGCGAGGGTGGTCGGCACCTTGGCCCACAATAAGCACGTTGCGAGCAACATCTTTATCAACTACATACCAAGGGTCGTCACCGTATTTCGCCAAACCACCAATGTGTAGCCCTTTACGCTGACCTAGTGTGTGGTACATCAAGCCTTCGTGTTGGCCAATTTCTTCACCCTCTGCGGTTTCAATAACCCCAGGTTGAGCGGGAAGGTACCGCGCTAGAAAATCTTTAAACTTGCGCTCGCCGATAAAACAAATCCCTGTAGAGTCTTTCTTATCATGGGTGATAAGACCTTGCTCTTCAGCAATTTTGCGAACTAATGGCTTTTCGATATCGCCAACCGGGAAAAGGGTTTTAGCAACGTGCTCTTCGCCAAGCGTGTAAAGAAAATAACTTTGGTCTTTGTTGTTATCTAAACCGCGAAGCATCTGCCATTTGCCGTCTACCTCTCTGCGGCGCACGTAGTGACCGGTTGCAATGTAGTCAGCGCCAAGGTCTTCGGCTGCAAACTCCAGAAACGCTTTAAACTTGATTTCTTTGTTACACATGATGTCTGGGTTTGGCGTACGGCCGGCTTTGTATTCCTCTAAGAAATACTCAAACACGTTATCCCAGTATTCAGCAGCAAAATTAATAGTGTGTAGCTCAATACCTAGTTTATCAGCTACCGCCTGCGCATCTTTTAAATCTTCCGCTGCAGCGCAGTATTCATCGTTGTCATCCTCTTCCCAGTTTTTCATGAAAAGGCCTTCAACCTGGTAACCCTGTTGTTGAAGCAGGTAGGCTGAAACAGAAGAATCGACTCCGCCGGACATGCCGACGATTACTTTTTTGCTGGCGTTAGATTCAATATCACTCACTATGGATTGCACACTCATTTGATTAATAAAAATGAAGCCTGTAGCACTAGAAATCAAAGCATTGAGTACGGTTTAAGCTACTTGCCAAGCAAGTGCGCCACATCAAATGGCAACGCTGCCGAAATCAATGGAGAATTTCGTTTAAAGTCTCTACTTTGTAGGCCCGTTTTCGAGGTCGCGGATTTTATCAGAATACGCAGGCTAATTCACATTTAATCCTTATCCACTTTTGCTATTAAATATACGATAGACATCGCGTACCTCGTTCGCGCTTAAATAGTGTGGCCAAGGCTACTAAATTCAAGGTTAAGCAAGCAGGGGAAACCAACTGAGTTACACCAAAAATAAGGCGCTAAAAACAGACGTACTTACCGTTTTCTATGCCGTCAATGGTCCAACTGCCCACGCGATATCTTATTAAGCGTAGTGTAGGGTAGCCCACATGTGCAGTCATTCGTCGAACTTGGCGGTTACGCCCTTCGGTAATAGTAATCGATACCCAACTAGTAGGGATCGACTGCCTAAATCGCACGGGTGGGTTTCTTGGCCAAACTTGAGGCTCGTCCATTGCTCTCACTTTGGCTGGGAGGGTCATACCGTCTTTAAGTTCTACGCCATCCCTTAGCGCCTGCATGGCTTTCTCATGCATGATACCCTCTACTTGAACCCAGTACGTTTTGCTGGTTTTAGCTTTTGGGTTGGCAAGCTTGTGTTGAAGTTTACCGTCATTGGTAAGCACTAATAGACCTTCTGAATCACGGTCTAACCGTCCTGCGGCGTAGACATCGGGAATATCTATATAGTCTTTCAGGGTTTCTCTGCCATCAGCGTCTGTAAACTGGGATAGAACTTGAAAGGGCTTATTGAACAGCACCACTTGAGAGTTTGAAGACATGACTGGTTCGCTTGATTGTTATTGAAAAATACGCGGCAATTCTACGTTAAATGGCGTTGTTTGGCTTTAGAAAAAAACGTTCAGTTAATTTCATTTGCTATTAACTTTGTCGATAAAATCATTGATCTGATGTGTTAAGACAATGGTATGACTTGTAACTCAAACTTTCGACCCTATACTAATGGACGCTCCCATTTTTATAAGAGAGTGCATCTGCATAATTATTAGACAGTTTTGGCAGTGATAAGCCGGCTTGCTTATACATCGTATCTCTAATTAGCGTAAACGTTGCTAGTGTTTGAGGTACATATTGCCAACATAAGGAATTGAATAATATGTGGGGAAGAAAACAGCGAGTGACTACATGCTGATTTAGCATGTGGTGGAAAACATCAAATACGTATCGCATTGACTGTGGGCGCAATACAAATATTGCGGGTTAGTGCGACCTAATGGACTAAAAACGACAGTACCCTGTCGAGAAAATTGAGGTATATAATGACCAAGTCTAAGATCATCTACACGAAGACTGATGAAGCGCCAATGTTGGCGACGTATTCACTTCTTCCTATTATCCAGAAGTTTGCTGCAGCGGCAGATATCGACGTAGAACTAAGCGATATTTCACTTGCTGCGCGTGTTTTGGCAAATTTCCCAGAGTACCTTTCTGAAGAACAAAGAGTGCCAGACGCGTTAGCTGAACTGGGTGAGATGACCCAAGACCCGAACGTTAACATCATCAAGCTTCCAAACATCAGTGCCTCAATTCCTCAGCTTCGTGCAACGATTAAAGAATTAAACGACAAAGGCTTCAATGTACCAGCGTTCCCTGATTCACCTAAAAATGCTGAAGAAGAAAAGATTCGTGAGCGTTATGGTAAAGTATTAGGTAGTGCGGTTAACCCAGTATTGCGTGAAGGTAACTCTGACCGTCGTGCGCCTACTGCTGTTAAAAATTATGCGCGTAAACACCCGCATTCAATGGGTGAGTGGTCTCAAGCATCGCGTTCACACGTTGCGCACATGCGCGGCGGTGACTTCTACTCTGGTGAGAAGTCAGTAACAGTAGAAAAAGACGGCCACGTGAGCATTGAGTTCACCGGCAAAGATGGCAGCAAGAAAACCCTTAAGCCTCGTGTAGATTTGCTTGCTGGCGAAGTGATCGACGGCATGTTCATGAGCAAAAAGGCGCTTTGCGAATTTTTCGAAGAGCAAATTGAAGATGCGAAGAACACTGGCATTCTATTCTCACTACACGTAAAAGCGACCATGATGAAGGTGTCTCACCCCATTGTGTTCGGTCACTGTGTAAAAGTATTCTATAAAGACCTATTCAACAAATGGGGCGACCTGTTTGAAGAGCTAGGTGTTAACCCTAACAATGGTCTTGGTAGCGTTTACGATAAAATCGCAAACCTACCTGAGAGCCAGCGCTCTGAAATCCAAAAAGACATCAACGCGTGTTACGCCGACCGTCCGCCAATTGCGATGGTTAACTCTGACAAAGGTATTTCGAACCTTCACGTCCCAAGTGACGTAATTGTAGATGCGTCTATGCCTGCAATGATCCGTAACTCTGGCCAAATGTGGGGTCCAGATGGAAAGGAGCACGACACTAAAGCGGTTATCCCTGAAAGTACTTACGCCACTATTTACCAAGAAGTTATCAACTTCTGTAAGACACACGGTGCATTCGATCCAACAACAATGGGTACGGTACCTAACGTTGGTTTGATGGCGCAAAAAGCAGAAGAGTACGGTTCGCACGACAAAACGTTTGAACTAGAAGCTGACGGCACTGTGTCTATTGTTGACCAAGACGGTAACGTTCTTATCTCTCACGATGTTGAAGAAGGCGATATCTGGCGTATGTGTCAGGTGAAAGATGCACCTATTCAGGATTGGGTTAAGCTAGCGGTGACTCGTTCACGTCAATCGGGTATGCCTGCAGTATTCTGGCTAGATGACGAGCGTGCTCACGATGCGCAACTTATCAAGAAAGTTGAAAAGTACCTTCAAGACCATG
>Ga0208315_1000199_pt1 | contig 57538 bp, 59 predicted proteins | sample MalvireepMed_215_FD_184239 | JGI IMG/M metagenome (GOLD analysis project Ga0208315, IMG submission 184239) | Marine viral communities from the Global Malaspina Expedition - Malaspina viral metaG DeepMed_215 (SPAdes) (version 2) | ecosystem: Environmental > Aquatic > Marine > Oceanic | place...
TGGATGATGACAAGCTTGGGCTCATCGAAATAAACACAAATGCGGGCGGAGCGATGCTAAACGTATTGCTCGCCCGCGCGCAGCGTAGTTGTTGCAGCGGCGTAGTCGGGCTTTCGCCAGGTCAGGATGGACCCGGCGGCTTCGAGCGTTCGATTCTGGATATGTTCGCCCAGGAATGGTCTACGAGCGGCGAGCAACGTCCGCTCACGCGCGTGGTGATCTTGGATGAAAGCCCACAAGCCCAATATCTGTATCCGGAGTTCCTTCTTTTTCAGCGGTTATTCGAGTCAGCAGGAATCGACTGCCTAATCGCAGACCCAGCCGATCTGGCCTTTCACAACGAGTCCCTCTTGGTCGACGGAAAGCCTGTGGATCTCGTCTACAACCGACTCACCGATTTCTATCTGGAAGGCGACAATTGCAGCGCGCTGCGCAGCGCTTATTTGGCTGATGTCGTGACGGTAACGCCACACCCTCAGGCCTATGCCCTTTACGCCGACAAACGCAGGTTGGTTGACCTAACCAACGCACGTTTTTTGGAAGAGATTGGCGTTGATCAGCAAATCCGAACCGTATTGGCCCAATACGTCCCGCTTACCGTTCCTGTCGGGCATGGTAATGCAGAGCACCTGTGGCAAAACCGCCGTAGCCTCTTTTTCAAGCCTGTCAGCGGGTATGGTAGTCGCGGTGCATACCGAGGAGACAAGCTCACCAAGCGCGTTTGGGAAGAAATCGTTGGCGGAAACTACGTGGCCCAGTCCCTTGTAGCTCCTGGCGAGCGTAGAATCGTCGCCGACCCTCAGGTACGATCGATGAAGTTTGATCTGCGCGCTTACGCTTATGCTGGCGAGGTGCAGTGGAACGCTGCCAGGGTCTACCAAGGCCAGACGACCAACTTCAGAACAGAGGGGGGCGGTTTTGCTCCCGTTTTTACCTTAGGCGAGGAAGAGGAGCGAGCCGGTTCTACAGAGCAACGGTCGCACGCCTCGTTCACGTTCTTGCTCGACGAAACCGGCGCCGTAGAGGAACTGCCGCACCCGCTATATCTGGCGCTGGTTCGAGCCGAAATGGCTACTTCTAAGCTTGCCGGTAAGCGTTTCCGATTGGCGGACTGGTATGTGGCAATGGAAGATGGCCATCCTTCCGAAGTCATCCGAGAATTGTACGGCTGGGTTGCTTTCGACGCAGATGGCGCCTACCACCCTGAAGTTGGCCCACCAGAAAATGGTCAGCCAAATAGTATTGGCAATGTTGACTCATCTGCCCTGCCAACACCGGAAGAACATGATCGAATCGAAGGTCTGTTGTTTCAAAGTGAGTGAGGTCCCGCGCGCCACGAAAGGCGCGGCTTGGGACAGAATAACCTCGCCGCTCAGTTTTGGAGCCAGCTACACCCAGCCGTCTTAGCCGCCACACATCTAATGTGCGAATACTAACCCTGCGGTCACACTCGACAAGAACGTGGCATATGCTGGGTGCTGAATTGTTCTCTCCGAGTGTTCTATTGCTCACGATAACTCTTTGGGCTTGCTAAGCCGAGTAGTCGGGTCTCAAGGCTTGAAGGCCATCTTAGTGGGCCCGCTCTTTCGCGCAGTGGTCCATAGCGCGACGTTGGTATTGTCTGCTTATAAGCTATTAGCGATTGATTAGTTCAGGGGAACATTACGCGTAGTACAGCGCTGGCAGCGCTTTAAGCCGGTCTTAAAGCGGTCGATGATTACATTTTTGTAAGCTTCTCAAAAAATCGAAACCTCATCATCTTCGGCTTGTCCGTTTTTAGGAGAGCATTCGAAAGCCACTTCTAAGCAGGGCTGCGCGAACACGTTGAGTCGCCGATCCAGCAGCAATCATTAAAGAGGTCTAACTATGCAAATGTCTTACTGGCGCTTTGCAGCGATGGTAGCCACGTCTACGATCATTATGTATGGCGTGATGTACTTAAATACTTACTCGTTCGAGCATGTTTTTTGGAGCGAGACTCGCGCTTGGATGGCATTAGTGATGGGCGCGGTAATGGCAGTAGTCATGCTCGCATTCATGCTCAACATGTATAAGCGTAAGTCAGTAAACCTAGCGATATTGGCAGGAAGTGCAGTAGCTTTTACCATTGCACTATGGCTTGTACGTGGGCAAGCGACGGTAGACGACACGGACTACATGAAGGCCATGATCCCCCACCATTCCATAGCAATCCTAACAAGTGAACGAGCTCAGATTTCAGATCCTCGCGTCCGCAAGTTAGCTGACGAAATCATCGACGCTCAGCGCCGAGAAATCGCAGAAATGAAGTCCCTGATCAATGAACTAGAAAGGGCAAATTGATTCCCAGAAACGGTGTGTCCACAGCCCAGGGCATGACGGTGGCGACATTGATGGTCTCGCTACCGCTCAGGCGAATCTCCTCAGCGATTGCCGCGCCGAGATTTATGACGCCACCTTTGGTCGCTGCGGAGGAGGCATGATAAGCCAGCGGTATCTCGCTCTCGACTGAGCCCACGTTGACAAGCGTGCCGAAGCCTTGAGCTCTGAACTGGCGCATGGCTGCGTGGCTGCCATAGATCATGCCCTTAAGATTGACATCCACGATCCGCGCATGGTCCTCGACGGGAACGTCCTCGAAACGACCCAGCGCTCCGACCGCAGCGTTGTTAATCCAAACGTCGATCCTGCCGAAACGCTCGATGGCGGCTCGTGCCAAGTCCTGCATCTCGTTCGGGTTGCTCACGTCGGTGGTCACCACCAGTGCCGATCCTCCAGCCATGCGTATCTGCGCGGCCAGTTCTTCGAGCACGTCGGTCCGGCGGGCCGCTAGCACCACGTCGCCTTGCAGAGCGGCAAGCTTGAGCGCCACGCCGCGGCCGAAGCCACTGGAGGCACCAGTGATGACAAAGGTTTTGCGAGCAACGCTTGGCTGGTCGCTTGGTTTCAGGCGCGGGGAAACGGCGCAGCCACTGAGTTGCAGAACGGCGAGCAGTACTAGCAGCAAAGCCAATCGCTGCGATGGGAATATTCGCAAAACCATTTTCGTTTTCTCCCAGCAAAATAAGGTCGCATGGCCCGCTTGGTTGTTGTTGGACCGCCTTTTTGCCAGGAGCTTTCATGCTAATTCACTCAATTAGTTCTCAGCGCTCAATCGGGAGACAGTGGCAAGAGAATAGACCGTTACGGTGGCGATCATCGGTGGCTAAGTAAGAGTTGCTAGCGCGTAACTATCGTATTTCGCTTTGGAATGAAATGCTGCTGGACAGGGATTGATTCGCTCTTGGCAGTTGCGGGTATCGTACGCACTTTTTCGATATGTCATGGAGGCGCGAACATTAAGCGCACCATGGCTTTTCTTATTCTTCGAGGGGCTCTGACACTCCCAATTTAGTAGTGCCAGAGCAGTGAGTTACGGATGTTATCCTGCCATTCGCTCACATTCCTCAGCGCAGTTCATGCACGCCTTCGCACACTCTTGGCAATGATCCATTTCATGCTTCGCGCATTCCTCTCCGCATGCACGGCAGATCTTGGCGCAAAGGGCGCAGAACTCCTTAGCATATTCACTTTCGCGGCTCATCAGTGTGGCAGCCAACCTGCAAATGTCCGCGCAGTCGCGGTCAAGCTCGATGCAGCGAGCCATCATTTTTACATCATCCTCGCGTAGGCAAGCAGAGGCGCACATTTCGCACACTAGGGCACAGTTCGAACAAGCTTGGATACAGGATGCGAACATTGAGTTTGTCATTTACGTTCTCCAGGGTTCGATAGTTGTATTTCGTCGTTTGCTTACTGGCCGATATGGCTCATCAGCCTGTTAGCAGACACTGAATTACGACACGCTCCTACCGAGCCCGTTTCGAAAAACCTCATTACAATGTTGTAAGGTAAGTCCAACCGCACCGGGGATCTGCGGGCGCAGTTGGTGGCGATGTGGCCGTCAGATTGCCTGTACGGCTTCGCTAGTCTGTTCGAGATGATTGAGTTGAAAATGAGGGAGCTCCCTGTCGCCACGACTGGGAGCATTCGTTGGGGAACGGCCGGAGCGCAAGCCGCTTAACTAGGTAAGTTACTGGCCTTGCGGCCTAACTTTTAGGAAGGAAGCAATTGCAAAGCCCTCCGGTACCGTTGCGTCGACTAGGATGGCCTAGGGCCGATCCTCTGCTTGCTGAACCGCCTTTCTTAGAGCCTCGATCAGAACCGCATAGGCACACATATACCGGATGTTAGTGCTCGTGTTGCTTCCCGTCTGCGTGCACATGGTTTTTTGAAGGGGATTTGCCTTCCGCATCGGCACTGTCACTGCCATTGCTGTGCTCAACCGCCTGGGGCTCCTCGGACGCATGATGGTCATCGCTTTCGTTATTACCATGATGACCGGAGCCTGATTGGCCGGATGCTCCACCTGTGCTGCTGGAGCCATGGTGATCCGAGCCGCCACTGTCGCCCTGATGGTGGTCGCCCGAGGCCATCTCGCCGTGTTGCTCACTATGCCCAGCTGGGGTCTCCCCACCACCATGCTGGTGACCACCGCTAGACGCAACGAGTGCTCGATACGCTCCTTCATCTAACTCAGGAAGCTTCTGCAGAAAAGCCACCATTCCCCAGATGTACGGGTCAGCCATGCTTTTACCCCACGCGGGCATCCCAGTGGCCTTAATGCCATGCTTGATGACCCAAAATGTTTTTGCTGGGTCATCGTATAGCCCCGCCTCAGCCAGGCTGGGAGGAGCGGGATAAAGGCCATTGCTTAGCTCGGTCTCAGCCATGCCTGGCGCCAAATGACAACCCACACACATCGAGTCGTAGTTCCCCGCCCCGGCGCGGATTTGGTCTTCATCGTCGAGAGATGGCACGGCTATGTCTTCGGAGCGAGCCTCAATCGAGCGATTGCGAGCAGTTTCCAGGAATGCGTGCACGACTCCCGTATGAGGATCATCCGCGGCAACGCTAATCAGTCCTGAGAAAACAACTCCGGCCACTACCAACAGGCCTAGAGCACAGAAGGCAGCGAAGCTAATAATTATTCTTTTCATCGAGGGACCTTAAAACCAAAGCCTGATGCCAGCAACGAACCGCGCCTCATCTAGGTCTTCGCCGTCATCTCTCGCCATATCAGCGGTATTACCGTATGCCCGGCTCCACGTGACGCCGATGTACGGTGCGAACTCACGAACGATTTCGTATCGGAGGCGGAGCCCCACCTCTGTATTTGCGAGACCAGCGCCCACTCCGTGTGCAGGATCGTCCTTGCCATAGAAATTGAGCTCGGCAGTCGGTTGGAGGATGAGCCGGTTAGTGAGGAGAATGTCGTACTCGCCTTCAAAACGTGCTGCTGTCTGCCCACCTTCACCGACGAAGGCGGTGGCTTCCGCCTCAAAGTTATACAGAGCCATCCCCTGGACGCCTAAAGCCGCCCACGTCTGCGGCGACTCGGGCTTAAAGTCCTGGCGAACACCTGCTACCACATCCCACCAGGGGCTGATGGCACGCCCGTAGAGCGCCTGAATTTCCGCATCTTCAGTAACGCCATTCGTTCGCTCACCTTCCGAGCGAAACCAGAACCGATTGATATCGCCACCAACCCAGGCAGTAGCTTCCCAACTGAGGGTGCTACCTTCATTTGCGTTCTGGTACTCAAGTTGATCTAGCAGAAGGAACCAGGCCAGATACTTGTCATGGACCGTATGACCTTGAAGACCAGGGAAAGCCGCTTCTCTATCCGCATCGGTCAATACTGGAATGAACGAGGGATGAACCATGCCGGGCATTTCGAGCGTATCGTCATGCTTCATTTGGCCATGGTTCATCTTGCTATGGTCCATCGCACCATGACCCATTGCGGAGTGGTCCATTTGCCCACCGGAGCCATGATTCTTAGCTGCGGGCTTGGCTGAAGATGCAGGGGCTTGAGCTGCCTCAGTGGGAGGGGTTTGATGCATCGAGTGATCCATCATCTCGGCAGCGTTGGCTGTCCCTCCAGCCGCTGCGCTCAACGAAACTCCGAGCGCAATCAGAGCAAAGCGAGAAAGTCTAGTGGTCATGGTGCGAATCCACCTCAGTATCAGTGGCCTTGGGGTCATGATCCATCTTGCCGTGCTCCATTTCTCCATGGTCCATCGAGCCATGATCCATGTCGCCGTGGTTCATTTTTGAGTTAGAGGTGCCTTGTGTCTGAGATGCCGGCTTGTTGCCTTGATTCTGCGATGAAGCCGATGATTGCTTGTGCTGATCATGCTTTTGCTCTGCAAACGCAGCTGACATATTCATTACGCCCAGCAAACTAAACATAAGAGCGCTGCCGATAAGAGTTTTACGCTTCATAGAATTTCCCATATAAGGTTCCTCTTATTCATCCACTCGGACTTCACGAAACATGCCCATTTCCATGTGAAGCAGTAGGTGACAGTGATAGGCCCAGCGACCGAGCGCATCAGCTGTTACGCGGTAGCTGCGCTTTGAACCTGGAGGCATGTCGATCGTGTGCTTGCGAACCATGAAGTTTCCGTTCTCATCTTCAAGATCGCTCCACATACCATGCAGATGAATCGGATGGGTCATCATGGTGTCGTTAACCAACGTGATGCGTACTCGCTCGCCATATTTGAGCCGCAGGGGCTCCGAATCAGAGAACTCTATGCCGTCAAATGACCAGGAGAACTTCTCCATGTGGCCGGTGAGATGGAGTTCGATCGTCCGACTTGGCTCGCGGCCGTCCGGATCCGGGAAAGTGCTGCTCAAGTCGCCATAGGTCAGGACTCGGCGGCCGTTGTCTCGTAAGCCAATACCGGGATCGTTTAGCCTATGAGTCGGGCTCATGGTCTGCATATCCACCAGTGGGTTATTGGACTCTGAGGGCGGGTGCGATTGCATACCTCCGCTCATACCCGCCATCCCAGAGTGGTCCATCCCTGACATCCCAGCCATTTTGCTGTGATCCATTCCGGACATTGCGCCCATGCCGCCCATTCCCTGCATGTCACCGTGGTTCATACCGGACATGTTGCTATGGTCCATCGCACCCATGTCGCCCTGCATGCCGCCGCCATGGTCCATGCCCGCCATACCGCCCATACTGCCGTGATCCATCCCCATATCGTCCATGGTGATTAGCGGTCGAGGATCGGTTTCTGGAACAGGAGCGCTCAGCCCTTCGGCAACCGCTAGCGTGCCACGGGCGTACCCTGTGCGGTCCATCGATTGGGCGAAGATCGTGTAAGCCTGCTCGGTTGCAGGCTCGACAATCACATCGTAGGTCTCTGCCACGGCAATGCGGAATTCGTCGACGCTAACGGGGTTGACGTATTGGCCGTCGGCTGCGACTACAGTCATCTTCAGCCCTGGAATGCGGACATCGAAATAGCTCATGGCCGAGCCGTTGATGAACCGCAGACGAAGCTTCTCGCCGGGCTTAAAGATACCGGTCCAGTTCCCGTCGGGTGCTTGGCCGTTCATTAAGTAGGTATAGGTGTAGCCACTTACGTCGGCGAGGTCGGTGGGGCTCATCTTCATCTGAGCCCACATCTTCCGATTTGCAATCGTTGCGGCCCACCCGTCTTCGCTCACATCGTTAATGAAGTCTCCGACAGTGCGCTTATGGAAGTTGTAATAATCGGACTGCTTCTTGAGCTTAGAAAGGATTCGAGCAGGATCCTCATCGGACCAATCAGTCAACATCACCACATAGTCGCGGTCATAGCTGAACGGTTCGGGATCCTTCGCATCGATGACCAACGGACCATAGACACCAAGCTGCTCTTGTAGGCCTGAATGACTGTGGTACCAATAGGTACCGTTCTGTTTAACCTGAAACTTGTAGACATACATGCCATCGGGAGCGATGCCGTGGAAGCTCAGTCCAGGCACGCCATCCATGTTGGCCGGCAGGATCATGCCGTGCCAGTGAATGGATGTATCTTCGCTCAGCTTATTCCTGACCCGCAGCGTGACCGTATCCCCTTCACGCCAACGAAGAAGCGGTCCTGGAATAGTGCCGTTGATGGTCATTGCCGTCCGAGCCGCGCCGGTGATGTTGACCGGCGTCTCCCCAATCAGTAGATCGAACTCCGTGCCGGTTAGTACGCTGGGCTGGCCGGGGCTACTCACTGCCCAGACCGGAGCTCTCCACAAACCAAGACCGCCAAGGAGGCCTGCGGCAGTCAAGCCTTTAACAAAGGTTCGCCTAGAGGTTTTACGTTGCATGTGTACGTTCCAATCAAGCTAAGGAGCCAAGCCGAAACCAGCCCTGAGGGTTGATGTTGCCAGCGTTAATTGATCTTAAAAGCTCGGGCACGGTGTCTTATCAAGCGACTCGCCTTTATTCGTAAATATGGCATGCCTGAGAAAGATGCGTGATTACATTTTTGTAAGCTTAAAACGCATCAAAAGCGATCAAGAAATCACCTGACCACGTCGATTTCTGTATGGAGGCTGCGCAATAGCTTTACCTTGGGACGGAACTTTTGATTTATTTGAAGGATGTGGCTGCAATGATGCTCATTGAAAGTCGAACATCAGAAATCTAATAGCGGCTGCCTTCCAATCACTATATTTCGACCACGCTTCTATTGTTTCCAATTTATGTCGCATAGTTGGCGATGCCGCTTAAAAATGTGAGCGGCTAATACGACTTCGCTAGTTCTTCCAACTGAGGCTGCAAGTGGCAACACCATGGCAGCTACAACGTTCGTAGAAGCTGCCATAGTTACCAGAGCCGCATGGTTAAATTTGCATAAGGCTTCGCATTAGCAGTTAGCGTGAGCGTGCTTCGTTGAAGCTGCCTTTGAGACTACCTCCTGAGATTGGTCCTTCTTGTCAGCCTGATAACTAGCGATCGCTAGCTGGCGAGCCTGCTCCAGACGAGCAAAGGTACGATCACCACCACCCTCTGCCATCGCATAGGTAGAGCTTGCCGCGATGGCGAGCAGTACGGAAAGAAATCTGAAAAGTTTCATCGCTTGTTACCTCGTTGAAAGACATGAACTACCCAGCACCGCTCTAAGCAGAGTCTTGGGCTAGGGCTTGTGTCTAAGCTAACCGAGCGTTCCTGTCAGATCCCTGATCTAGACATTACGGTTTCGTCAGTAATGCAGGCAAGCAGTTAGCGAAAGCGAAAGCGTGTATGCGCTTTTCGTTCTGACAATAGGCCTTGTTTCCTGCCGGCAAAAAAAAGGCGCCATCTAGGCGCCGATAGGCCAAAGGAGCATGGAAAAGGCCAAAAAGCAGAGTGTGGGAGCAACTGCTGATGTAGACGTTAGCGCTACAAGCTGTCAGACAGATGATGCGGGCATTACGTTTCTGTAAGGTACTGGCTGCAAGATCTGAGAGTCGGCACACTGTGATCTCAATGCAGGCGGAGTACTTTCAATGAAGCTTCTTGTTGCTGAAGATGAGCCGAAAACGGGCACCTACCTACAGCAGGGGCTCACTGAGGCGGGCTTCACTGTCGATCGGGTTCTGAATGGGACCGATGCTGCTCAGCATGCGCTTAATGCGGCATACGACCTGCTCATCTTAGATGTGATGATGCCTGGTTTGGATGGGTGGCAGGTTTTACAGAAAGTCCGCGCGGCCGGTAATGAGGTCCCCGTGCTTTTCCTCACCGCCAGAGATGGGGTACAGGATCGCGTAAAGGGGTTGGAGCTGGGCGCTGATGATTATCTTATCAAGCCGTTTGCATTCTCCGAATTGCTCGCCAGGATCCGTACGTTGCTTCGCCGCGGCAACCATGCTCCCAACCAAACGATACTCAAGCTCCTCGACCTTGAGATGGATCTGCTGAGACGTCGGGTTACGCGCTCGGGGAAACGCATAGACCTAACCGCCAAGGAATTCGCACTTCTTGAGCTATTGCTTAGGCGTCGCGGGGAAGTCCTGTCCAAATCGCTCATTGCCTCCCAGGTATGGGACATGAACTTCGATAGCGACACCAATGTGATCGAGGTGGCGGTACGGCGGCTGAGAGCGAAAATTGATGATGAATTCGAGCCGAAGCTCATACAAACAGCTCGTGGGATGGGCTATTTGATCGACGCGCCAGACGCCTAGAGTGTAATAGCAGCTATCTTCTCTCGATGGGCCAACTACTCTACCTGGTCTGTCCCGGGCCGAGCCTAGCCTTCTGAGTTATACTTATTCAGTGGCGGCAGGAAGAAGATGGGTCGCTGCGGGGGCGCTATCAAAATGTCAGTAGATTTGATGCTTGTGCCCTTGCGGCGCTTAGTTTTGCCATCTTTGCCGATCGCCAGCAGATCACCGGTCGCGACAGCCATACCGAGCGCCTGCTTTACACGAAGCTCGTCAGCCATGGTGTAATTGGTCAATCCACTCATCAGGCCCAGAAAAGGTTGCCGTTCAACCTCGTAGACCTGCTTAGGCAAGAGCTCTGAAAGCTCGCCACGGATGCGGTCATCCGTGGCATCGTCGAAGTGGTGCTCATCCAGCAGCAAATCGTGCTGACCTGTCACGGCGATATCCCGATTGGCGTCGTAACCAAAAAAGCTGGAAGGCGACAGCATATGGGAAAAGTTGTTGCCGTATTTCCAGTGGATCTTCTTCATCACATCATTAGCGCGGTAGTTGTTCGCCAGATGGATAAACCAATAGGCCATCGGGTTGCTGCCGGCCGGACGAATGAAGAAGACGGTCATGTACTGGGCACCGCTTTCCTGCTTGATCCCCTCGGACAGATAGCGCTGGATCAGGTATTGCCAGCTCCGTGGCTGATGCGCCTTCAGCTGTTTAAGCATGTCCCATGGCACATGCTGATCCAAGCCGATATTTGCAATGGCTTTCCGGTTCGCTTGGCGGTCGGCTAGATACATAACCAAAAAATCGACATTGAAGGTCAGCAGGACCTCGGCTTTGTTGAGATTCTGGAAAATCCATTTGATCTTAGGGAACGGCACATCGCCATAAGTACCCCAACTGTATGACTCGATCTCTCATCCCCGGCGAAAGCGATTTTATGAACACTCGCGACTTGACGGGGACTTCGAAATCGAGAAGCGCGCAGATGTCGGCGGTGCGCTCGACTGTTGCGCAGTAGCGAAGAGAGCCCAGGCCATTGAAGTCGACACGCCAGCGACTGTTACGAATAGAAGGGCCGGTGATGTAGCGGTCGGGATCAAATAGCAGAACTTTGTTTCCCTTGGCGTTTTCCTCATAAGGAAGCCGCTTACCGGTGAACGCTTCCCAGAGGTAGCAGGCCTTGCGAATGTAAGCGCCGCCAGGCGCTTCGGCCAGGGCCTCGAGCAGGTCCCGCTCTGGCAGCTTGGGCAGCGCCTGTGCAAGGACGGCCATGTTCATACCCTCGTGCTTGAGGGCGAACAAGACGTGTGCCAGGTGGTGGTCTGCCGCGGGCGCCATCCGCTGGGGCACGACTAGGCAATTGTCCCCCTCCTCTACCCGCGTTACCGGACGAACAAGGGCGGGCTGCTTTATCGGAATGACGCGCAGGGACAATGCACGCACCAAATGTGCATATCCAACAAATTGGCAAACTAGCTCTTGCACACTCAATTTTTTTGTCTACCGCGATTATTATTTGTAAATATCAAAAGGTGACTAACAAAATTTCTCAAACGAGGTTTCGCAGAGCCGAGCACTACTGCCACGCCGATCCCGGCTCAAAATGAGCGCAAAAACCACCACACGATCGGTGACGAGGTAATCAAGCGCCTATTCGGACGAGTCGCGGTCATCACTGGAATGTGTGAATCGCCCCGGATTCCCTAGACACTTTCCAGAGCTGTTTGAGCAGACGAGCAAAACCACTTTTGCCCGAACCATTTTGCCCGTATATGACAGTCAAACTACCCGTTCCGAATGGTAGAGATGCTCCCGGCTTAATCGCGTTAACGCCGAAGACTTGGGTTACCTCTTCGACCCGCACAACCCGCTGCACCGCCCCAGCCGAAAATGCACCAGGAGCCACCTTCAAGAACCCAAGGTCACTCTGCTTGGCCGCCTCCAGCTTGCAGAGTCGAACCAGTTCTGCGAGCTCGTCCACATTAGGCAAGCGTTTGTTGTCGATAAGCTGTTGGGCGGCCGTCTGAAGCCAACCATTACGGTCATTCAACCATTTATCGAAGTCTCGGACCCCAACCGCTTCATTCGCTAGATCAGACCTCCCTGTTCTCCGTTGACGTAGAGGAGCAATTCAAAATGGTAGCCGAAGAGTGTCATTTAGCCACTGCAAAGCTCGCTGCCTAGTGCTTATATACAGTGACGATTCTGGATCGGCGTTCATCCCAGAAGCGCAGATTGGCCTTTTCCGTTCCGTTTGCCAGGAACGCAGCTACGCTCAATACCGTTATCGGCGGGCTGTTTTATCTTTCTCCGCCGAATCTCGATCAATCTCTGGCAGACGCGCGTCAAGCACCGCCTGGGAAAGGCCACGCTTCTGAGCGTTGTATTGCCATCGAATGAAGCGCTCGAGCAGACGCTCATTCTCAGCTTTCAGACGCTGGCTCTCGCTTTCCAGACGATGGATGCGCTGCTCAGCAATTGCTAGGCTTTGCGGCCGTTTCGTAGGCTTGAAGCCTGTTCTCTGCTGGGCCTTCTTGTCGCCAAAGGCGATCTTGATAGGAGCATGTGCATTGAGGGTCTGCCGAGTAGGCCTCGTTCCAATTAAGCTTTCAGCTTCGTCACATAAGGCATCCCAGGTGAGCTTACCATCCCACCCATCAATCAATCCGACCAGCAGCTGGAGATCTCTTGCCGTCAGATGTTTGGCCACGATTAAAACGCTCCCAACAGGTTTCGCAGTTCATCAATATCGGACTCTGGCGACGGAAGCTTGATGAAGGCCTGCCGGGCAGCAAGCTCTCGTTTTAACGGGCTGTACTCCTGATCATCGCCGAGACGGATCACCGTTCCGTCCAACAGATCAGGCGACTCAAGCAACTGGATCAATTGATCCATTCTCTCCAAGGTCTTGATCTGATGCTGACTCCAACGGTCGGCACCATAGGTGCCCGAGGTATCTTCCGCTTTGGCCTTATCAAGCTGCAGCAGGGTCAGATTCCGCAGCTGCTTCAAGCGATCAAGCCTGGGCACGTCGCCTTTCACACAGACTTGCAGGGTGCAGTTCAAGCAATCCCGATGCTTCTGGCAGGGCAGCATCGAGTGGTCATGCGTACAAAACCCATACTCTGTGACATGGGCGATGCCCTCCCCAACTGATTCCAGATCCGCGAAGGTAACGGGCTTGTTCACTTGGATCTTTTCGAGCACACCACCGACGCCGGCATTCCTTGCCAGCTCGATGTACTCGTCGTCGCTCATGTGGTTGTACACAACGTTCTGGCGGATGTTGGCCCGGCCCGACCACTTGGCGATATCGAGTTGACCCAGCGCACCACGCTGCGCCACTGTATTCAGGAAATGGCGTACTTGGTGAGAAGTCATCGAGATTTCGCTGCCGTCGGTTTTTTTGTAACCGTGACGTTTCCAAATACTGCTCTCTTGACCATCAATGAAATTTAGATCGGTTGTAAACGTGCTCTTACCGGGCGCCCACAATTTTATAGGGCTGGGGCTGAAATTCGACACAAACTCATGGGCCCTGAAACAGCACAATGCCTCCGAATATTTGATGTTTCGCTCCCGGTTCATCCAAGGCCATCCGCTAGGAAGCCGGCTATGACAATATTCATTTAGAAAGCTCAGTGTCAGAGATACACCGTTCTTCTTTAGAATTCGATATGGCTCGTACTTCGCAAAATACTGATCTAGCGCCGCTCGACTCGCACTAATTCCTAGTGCAATACAAGCCTGATCAGTAGTGAGCGGATGGTCATCTGGGACATCAGGACAGTTTTCATGACGGTAAAACCTTTCGGGACGGACTTCATACCATTTCGCTAACGCCCGCCCTGGAGCAGACAACTCAGTCAACCGACGCACAGCTTCAGTAGCTATATCCTTAAATATAGTCGGAATCCACTTGATATCAGATCCGTAACTTTTTCCGGCATAAAACCGTAGCCCCAGCCTTTCGACACCTTTGTCATCTGTATCGGAGTGAAGGCAATTCATCGGAAGGTCTTGGACCTCTGTAATTCGGGATGGAGCACACATTAGCAACGCAAATGCTGACGTGGTAAAGCGATCGCGAGCCCCCACCAAATCATTGGCAAACATCTCAGCGATTGCCTCCAAACAGTAATCCTCTGGAAGCTTTTCTGATCGTTTTCTGTTGCCCTCAGCATCTATCCTGTTCATCTCTTTTGGTTTAGAAATTGGATTTCGCCAGGTGATTGGGTCTGGAGCGATTTGACTGTCATTGAGGAATTCCACGAGCCTTACCAAACTCATGCCGGCCTGGTAGCTAGAGGCTCCATATTCCCGCGCAACCTCCGCAGCTATATCCATGACCAACTGGTCTACCAGTGTGATATCTGCTTTGCCTTTGGCGGTCAGGAGAGCCTTCTCGATGCAGCGTATCGCCTTGAATTCGTTCTTGAGCTTGGTGGGGTTATGGCCTTGCTGATAGCGGACATAAGCCTTGGCAAAGGGCATGATGTCCGCGCTCAGCAACTCATCAGCTGTGTAGCCCCTCGCGTGCGCCCCCATGACCGTAAAGTTTCCAACCTTTGGCCAGGCGTTGGCATGCCAGTCCAAATCCGCGCCAAATACCGTCAGGCGGTCGCGACACATCGCTATGAAATCCTCCAGATTTTCCTGGCTATCACGCTGATGCTTTGGGGTGAATAGCAGTATGTCAGCCATACGCAACCTCTCCCCTGGCTTCTTTGCAGCGGTCAATTACGTCACTCACCGCAAGAATCAACCGGTCGTTGGTCGAGGCGATCTTCAGATCTCCGCAGTTGTCGCTAATCCGGTCCCGATCCTCAATCAAACAATCCAAGACCTCTTCGTGAGGGCCATCGAGCCAAGGCTGGAAGTGAGTACAGGTGTAGCAAGCAATGGGTGCCAGGGCGCCACAAAAGCCATAGCTACCACAGGTGCCTAGGTTGGCTCTACCGTTCGAGATTCGGCTGTTCGGATCATCGCCTCTGCGCGCATCACGCTCCGAGGTAACAAGGACGCCTCGAAACGCCTGGGCAAACGGTGCAAGCTGCAAGGCCACGGCCTTATCGATGCGGTCGACTATCTCAGGGATGTTCTTAACGTACACGCCTACATTCTGGGTATCGGAGTGATCCAGCGCCTCAGCAATTACTAACTCTCCTCGCCCTTCGCGAGCCAGGTTCGTACCAAGCGTATAGCGGAAGCGATTCGGGTTGAGGGCGATAATCGCCCCAGTGCGCTCGCTAATTACTGCAATCGTCCTGGCAACTCCCAACATCGCTTGATACACCTCCAGAGAGGGGATATGCAGGCGGTCGCTGCCGAGTAACGCCTCAACATCGGAATCGGTCTCGAGAGAGCGCGATACGGGAAACAACGGCAACGCATCCAGTACCTTCTGAGGGAGCGCGCCGCCTGCCTGCTCGGCGAAAGCGGTCTTCACAGACTCCGCTTGCCGCTGCAACAGCAACCAAAGATCCTCAACAATCGCAAAGCGATTGAACGCAGAGCGCCATGGCGTATTGCGCTGTTTAGCCCTAGGGAAGCTAATCCAATAGACCCCTGGCGCAGTGGTATGCAGGTCTTTGACTTTGAGCGCAGCAATTTGCCCAGGGCGCCGCCCCGTCATGGCTAAGATCATTGATAGGCACGTCTGCTCCAAGGAAAGTCGCTGCTCGGTGAATGCATCGATCACCGCAGCGATAACCCCTTGGAGTTCAATATCAGTTAGCGGCCCAGCGTCGGGACACATCGACTGTACAGCGAAGCCTTTCTCGTTCCCCTTGATGACCCACTTATTTAGCAGGGCCAAAACCTCATCAGAGATACCTGGATATCCAAGCCGCGACCATTGGCGGATCGCCCCGCGCAACACCCCCATGTACCATTCTGTTTTCCTATCTAGCGATGATCGGTAGGAGATCAACGAATCGACGGAAAACAACTCGAGGCCTTGCATCTGCTCGCAGTAATGCGAGAAACGATTAAAAATATTCCTCGCATGCGACGGCGCTCCCGTTCTTGCATAGAACTCCAGAACCCTCCGAAATGAGTAATCGCTTTCCCCTAAATACTGCGAAAGTGAGCCAACCGGAATGGCTATATCCTTACTAAGTTCCCATCGAGAGCTATCGAATAGTACGAGATAGCCGTCCCTAGAGTAAAAACGGTCAGCTACAGCTACCTGAAGTGCGTTTTTATTCACCGGCCATCTCCTCACTGGACTTTTTTCAGGTACTTGTTTTGAAGTGCAAGAGCAGCTTCTGCGGCTTTTTGTTTGGTGTGCCGCTTATTGTAGATTTGCGCCGTACCAGAGGTTTCTTCCCATCCCATTAGATAGGAGCGAAGTTTTTCTTCTGTGGCAGAGGGTATCTCATTGGCATCGCTATCCTTAGAGAAGCCATAATTCCAATGATGTCGGAGGGCATGCGCATGGATGCCAGAATCCTCGACGATAGAGCCGACGCCCAACATCCACTTCTGAAAGGCTGAGATCGAGAGTGGGCGACCTTGAGTGGGACCCTCCTTATGGGTCACAAACAAGTACCCATGCTTCTTCGCGCCGGGCAATCTGTTCCGATAGCGGAGCACATATTCGTGAATCCGAGCGATGAGCTCCGGCGCGAGCGGAAAGGTTCGCTGGCGAGTCTTAACCGTAGGCTGATGGGCTCGTGGATCGCCCTTTGAATCAGGACGTCTCACCACTCGCAGCGCGTATTTGGCGAAATCGATGTCATCAACCTTGAGGTTCAGCAGCTCGCCCCGACGAAGCCCTGTCAGGCGGAGTATAGTGAACATCAAAGCGTTGCGTACCTGCACTGCATAGTCCTTGGCCGGATTGTGTTCCGAACCAGGCCTAAGTGCCTGCTCCACCGCATCCACAACAGCCTCGTCCAGATATCGTTCGTCCTTGTCCGATCCTGATTTGTTGGGCTTGCTGGGACGGTTAGCCTTGATCGAGGCCACCATCATCTTGATTTCCCCATCAACCCGACTGGATGGGTACAACCGCTTGGCCAGAAACCCCAAATAGTCGGCCACAACGGTCAACCTGAAATAGTGATTACTGGTACCGACCGTCTTTAGTCGTCGAGGGATCGGGGTAATCTTCTTATCTCGATGCCCTGGAGCGAGCGCAAGCTGCAGGAAGTCACTGAGCCCCCTCACTCGCTCTTCACCGAGTAGCTCGCCTTGCGAAAAGAGCAACATCAGATCAATGCCTACCTGAGCTTCCCAGGCATAAAGTGCTTTGATCGCGGTCAACGCATTCGCAATCGAATTGGCAGCTAGGGAGCGCGACCGTAGATGCCATGTGGTGAAAAGAGCGGGGTAGTAAAGAGGCATACCTGATCCATCTACCAGCACTGCAAACCGCTCGCCATCAGCAGCCACGAAACTACGCATCGATATGTCCATTACGCCCCCATAATTTACTCTTCTACATGGTGTACAACAAAAAAAACTTCACAAGATATTTTTTACACTCCAAAAATGAAGAAACCCCGCAAGTGCGGGGCTTTCCAAGAGAAACATTACAATTTCCGCTAAGGTAACCGCTAGAACGGAATATCGTCGTCGAAGCTGTCGTAGTCCGGGGCCGGCTGCTGAGCAGGCTGCGGCTGAGACTGCGGGCGCGATTGTTGTTGCTGTTGCTGTTGCGGCTGGGAGTCACGCTGGGGGCGTGGCTGAGACTGACGAGGCGCATCGTCGGAACTGCCACCACGGCCACCGAGTAGCTGCATGGTGCCGCCCATGTCCACAACCACCTCCGTGGTGTAGCGCTTGACGCCATCCTTTTCCCACTCTCGGGTTTGCAGGCGACCCTCGATATAACACTGCGAGCCCTTGCGCAGATACTCGCCAGCAATCTCGGCAACCTTGCCGAACAGCACGACACGATGCCACTCGGTGCGCTCCTGCTGCTGGCCAGTCTGCTTGTCTTTCCAGCTGTCGGTGGTGGCCAGCGTGATATTGGTCACCGCATTGCCATTGGGCATGTAGCGGGTTTCCGGGTCGCCGCCGACATTGCCGATCAAGATGACTTTATTCACCCCTCTGGCCATGGGTAACTCCTTTGCTGAAACATGAATGTAGTTGGCTGAAATCCTCGCGATCGGGAAACAACCAATGACCGGCAATCTTACCCTACCGCCGGAGGTCGGCCAACCGGCGCGACCGGACGATGGCCAAAGCCTCAAGCTTGTCGACGGGCAATGTGGCGTCGCTCGATCAGGCTACCAAGTGATCCAGTGCAGCCCGATCCAGCGCCTTCAGGTCCACCTTCACATAAGCAGCGGCCTCCTCGACGATGACCACTGCGTCCGACACACCAGGGACCGCCATCATCTGTTCCGTGAGTGCGGGATTACGCGCAGCCCCGTCCGACAGCGGCAGACGAAGCCCCGTTACATAGGGAGGCTCACGCATACTCCAAGTCACGGCCAACCAGAGCGCGCAGAGCGCTGCACAACCGGCAAATACCAGGCCTAGCCCACCCTGCTGATAGAGCCAACCGCCAAGCACGCCGCCCAGGCCGGAGCCGAGAAACTGACTCGTTGAGTAAATCCCCATCGCCGTTCCCTTGCCACCTGCGGGGGCGACCTTGCTAATCAGCGACGGCAACGAAGCTTCCAGCAAGTTGAATGCGATGAAGAACACGATCATGCCGGCGACCAGCGACCAGAGCCGATTGCCGAACCACCAGAGAAACAACTCGGAGAGCACCAGTACGGCTACCGCGCCAAGTACGACGCGCTTCATCTGGCGCTTCTTTTCCCCATATATGATGAAAGGCACCATGCCGAAGAAACCCACCACCAGTGCGGTGAGGTACACCCACCAATGCTCTTCCTTGGGCAAAGCGGCTTCATTCACAAGCGCTAACGGCAACGCCACGAAGCTGGCCATGAGAACGGCATGGAGCGCGAAAATGCTGAAATCAAGCCGCAGCAGGTCTGGATGGCGAAGCGTTGCTCCCAGCGCCTGTCTGGCGACCCCTGATTCGCGGTGCCGGATATGTGCTGGCGCGCGCGGAAGCACGGCTACGACGAGAATGCCCAGCACCGCCATGCCTCCCGTTACCCAGAACAACCCTGAGAGTCCGAATGCGCTTGTCAGTAGCGGACCGACAACCATCGCCACCGCGAACGATACGCCGATGCTCATGCCAATCATCGCCATTGCTTTGGTGCGATGCTGCTCCCGAGTCAGGTCGGATAGTAAGGCCATTACCGCAGCCGAAATTGCACCTGCCCCTTGCAGGACGCGACCGGCGATCACCCCCCAGATGGTGTCGGCCGTTGCGGCGAGCACAGCGCCAGCGGCAAAGATCAGTAGCCCGAAATAGATCACCGGAAGGCGTCCAATTCGATCGGAAATCATTCCGAACGGAATTTGCAGCATCGCTTGGGTCAAACCATAAGCACCAATGGCGAGACCAATGAGTGCCGGCGTTGCGCCCTGCAGATCCATACCATAGGTTGCCAGCACCGGCAGAACCATGAACATGCCGAGCATGCGAAACGCGAAAACCAGGGCTAAGCCGGAGGCTGCACGGGTTTCGCTAGCGCTCATGCCCTCGCTGTAAGGATCATGCATGTGGGGTCTCGCTTGAATTAACCGGCGGCGATTCTAGCAGTCATCCCCTGCTCGGCACAGGCTCGCTACTTTGCCGCGATGTCGCCCCTGGCCGTATACTTTCGGGTTTTCGCCCGCCATGCGAGGCTGCTTTGGACAAGATTCTGATTCGTGGGGCTCGTACCCACAACCTCAAAAACATCGACCTGACCTTGCCACGCGACAAATTGATCGTGATCACTGGCCTGTCCGGTTCGGGCAAGTCCTCGCTGGCCTTCGACACGCTTTATGCCGAGGGCCAGCGCCGCTACGTCGAATCCCTATCGGCATACGCCCGGCAATTCCTCTCGATGATGGAAAAGCCCGACGTCGATACCATCGAAGGGCTCTCTCCCGCCATTTCCATCGAGCAGAAGTCGACCTCGCACAATCCGCGCTCCACGGTTGGCACCATTACCGAGATCTACGATTACCTGCGGCTGCTCTATGCACGCGCTGGCACGCCACGATGCCCCGACCATGACGCGCCACTGGAGGCCCAGACCGTTAGCCAGATGGTCGACCAGGTGCTGGCACTGCCGGAAGGCCGCAAGCTGATGCTGCTAGCCCCGGTCATCCGCGAGCGCAAGGGCGAGCATCTGGCAGTTTTCGACGAGCTGCGCGCGCAAGGCTTCGTACGCGCACGCGTCAACGGCCGGCTCTACGAACTCGATGAGTTGCCCAAGCTGGACAAGCAGAAAAAACACTCCATCGACGTTGTGGTCGATCGCTTCAAGGTCCGTAGCGATCTTCAGCAACGACTTGCTGAATCATTCGAAACCGCATTGAAGCTCGCCGACGGCATTGCTCTGGTCGCCTCGATGGAGGAAGAGGATGAAAGCGACGAGATGATTTTCTCCGCCCGCTTCGCCTGCCCCATCTGCGGGCACTCGATCAGCGAGCTGGAGCCCAAGCTATTCTCGTTCAACAATCCAGCCGGGGCGTGCCCGACCTGCGACGGCCTTGGCGTGAAACAGTTCTTCGACGCCAAGCGCCTAGTCAACGGCGAGCTGACGCTGGCTGAAGGTGCTATTCGTGGCTGGGATCGCCGCAACGTCTATTACTTTCAGATGCTCGGTTCACTCGCCTCGCATTACGGCTTCAGTCTCGACGAACCGTTTGACTCACTACCGCCCGAGCAGCAGAAGTTCGTTTTGCGCGGCAGCGGCAAGGAGAATGTTGACTTTCGCTACCTGAACGACCGCGGCGACATCGTCAAACGCTCGCACCCCTTCGAGGGCATCATTCCCAACCTCGAGCGCCGTTACCGTGAAACCGAGTCCAATTCGGTGCGTGAGGAACTGGCCAAATATCTCAGCACCCAGCCCTGCCCAGAATGTCGAGGCACCCGGCTGCGCCGCGAAGCTCGCCATGTCTGGGTCGGGGACAAGACGCTGCCCGCAGTGACCGGGCTGCCAATTGGCGATGCCACCGAGTATTTCGGGGGGCTCACGCTACCCGGCCGCCGCGGCGAGATTGCCGATAAGATCCTCAAGGAAATCTGCGAGCGCCTCCAGTTTCTGGTGAATGTCGGCCTCGACTACCTGACCCTGGACCGCAGCGCCGACACCCTATCGGGCGGCGAAGCTCAGCGCATCCGCCTGGCGAGCCAGATTGGTGCAGGCCTGGTCGGCGTCATGTACATCCTCGACGAACCTTCCATCGGGCTCCATCAACGGGACAACGAGCGCCTGCTGGGCACGCTTCGCCACCTACGGGACATCGGCAATACCGTCATCGTCGTAGAGCACGACGAAGACGCCATCCGTATGGCGGATTATGTGGTCGATATCGGACCGGGCGCCGGCGTTCATGGTGGCCAGATCGTCGCTGAAGGCACGCCAGACGAGGTAATGAGTAACCCCGCCTCGCTTACAGGCGGCTACCTTTCGGGCCGAGTGAAGATCCTCTACCCCGAAAAACGCACTCCGCGCGACCCTGAAAAACTGCTGAGGTTGAAAGGCGCCCGCGGCAACAATCTACGTAACGTCGATCTAGAGATTCCGGTTGGACTGCTTACCTGCATCACCGGCGTGTCCGGGTCGGGCAAATCGACGCTAATCAACAATACGCTGTTTCCGATCACCGCCACCGCCCTGAACGGCGCTACCACTCTTGAAGTGTCGCCGCACGATTCGTTCGACGGCCTGCAGCATCTGGACAAGGTGGTGGACATAGACCAAAGCCCGATCGGCCGTACGCCACGCTCCAACCCGGCCACCTACACTGGGCTTTTCACGCCTATTCGAGAACTCTTTGCTGGCGTGCCGGAAGCACGTTCACGCGGCTATGGCCCCGGGCGCTTTTCCTTCAACGTCAAAGGTGGGAGATGCGAAGCCTGCCAGGGCGACGGCGTGATCAAGGTGGAGATGCACTTCCTTCCGGACATCTACGTGCCCTGCGACGTATGCAAGGGCAAACGCTATAACCGCGAAACACTAGAGGTGAAGTACAAAGGCAAGAGCATCACGGAAGTATTGGGAATGACGATCGAAGAAGCCCGGGAATTCTTCGATCCGGTCCCTGCGGTGGCGCGCAAGCTGCAAACGCTGATGGATGTCGGGCTCTCCTATATCAGGTTAGGACAGAGCGCGACCACCCTTTCAGGCGGAGAGGCTCAGCGGGTCAAATTGTCACGCGAACTCTCCAAACGCGACACCGGCAAGACGCTCTACATCCTCGATGAACCAACCACCGGCTTGCACTTTGCCGATATTCAGCAACTGCTGGACGTCTTGCACAGACTGCGCGACCACGGCAACACGGTGGTAGTCATCGAACACAACCTGGATGTGATCAAGACGGCCGACTGGCTAGTCGATCTAGGGCCGGAAGGAGGCTCGAAGGGCGGGCAGATAATCGCAACAGGTACACCGGAACAAGTCGCCTCAATGCCCCAGTCACATACCGGTCACTTCTTAAAGCCCTTGCTGGAGCGCGACAAGGCCTGACAGCAGAAAAAGCCGGGTATAGCGCCCGGCTTTAACGACAGCTATCCGGCTATTCCTCATTCCTCCTGAGGGTCGCTCACCCTATTGGCGGTCGACGACGTCTCCCTACCTGCCGCCAACAACCGTAACGCGCGCGCGTGGCTGAACGAGCAGACACATAGCGAGCCCATGACCACCGGCCTAGCGAACTGTGATTCGCAGCAAACGAAGAGCAGGTATCTTAAGCGGCCATGTTTCGCTCATATCTCCTTGAGCTGAATGCCAGGCGATTGCCCTGGTGTTCTAGAGAGATGCCTTCAGAAAGCCAACACATCAATCAGAGCAGAGCAGAGCAATAACTAGGAACTAATCTACCCGCATAAAAAAACCGAGCATACGCTCGGTTTTTTTAAGCAAGCAAAACTTACTCAGCAGCTTCCACTTCACCGGTGACCGGACGGTCAACCAGCTCAACGTAAGCCATCGGCGCATTGTCTCCAGCGCGGAATCCGCACTTGAGAATACGCAGGTAACCACCTTGACGGGTGGCGTAACGCGGGCCGAGATCGTTGAACAGCTTGCCAACGATAGCCTTGGAGCGAGTACGATCGAAAGCCAGGCGACGGTTAGCGACGCTGTCTTCCTTAGCCAAAGTGATCAGCGGCTCAGCTACGCGACGCAGTTCCTTGGCCTTGGGCAGGGTTGTTTTGATCAGTTCGTGCTCGAACAGCGACACCGCCATGTTCTGAAACATGGCCTTGCGGTGAGCGCTTGTGCGGCTGAGATGACGGCCACTTTTACGATGACGCATGATTGAAATTCCTTACCAAACGATCAGTTCGGTGACTATGGTCGATCAGGCCGTAGCCTTATCGTCCTTCTTGAGACTGGCTGGCGGCCAATTGTCGAGGCGCATGCCGAGGGACAGACCACGAGAAGCCAGAACATCTTTGATTTCGGTCAGAGATTTCTTGCCCAGGTTCGGCGTCTTCAACAGCTCGACTTCGGTGCGCTGAATCAGATCACCGATGTAGTAGATGTTTTCTGCCTTGAGGCAGTTCGCCGAACGTACGGTCAGTTCCAAATCGTCAACTGGACGCAACAGGATCGGATCGATCTCGTCTTCCTGCTCGACCACAACCGGCTCGCTGTCACCCTTGAGGTCGACGAACGCGGCCAACTGCTGCTGCAGAATGGTCGCGGCACGACGGATCGCTTCTTCAGGATCCAGGGTTCCGTTGGTTTCCAGGTCGATAACCAGCTTGTCCAAGTTGGTACGCTGCTCAACACGAGCATTTTCGACAACATAAGCCACGCGACGGACCGGGCTGAAGGTTGCGTCGAGCTGAAGACGGCCAATACTGCGGCTTTCATCTTCATCGCTCTGACGCGCATCAGCCGGCTCGTAGCCACGGCCGCGAGCGACCTTCAGCTTCATGTTGATCGAACCATTAGCCGCCAGGTTGGCGATCAGGTGATCACCATTGACGATTTCGACATCGTGATCCAGCTGGATATCGGCAGCGGTAACAGCGCCCGCGCCCTTCTTCACCAGGCTCAAGGTCACTTCATCACGGCCGTGCAGCTTGATGGCGATACCTTTGAGGTTCAGCAGGATTTCGATGACATCTTCCTGCACGCCCTCGATGGCGCTGTACTCGTGGAGCACACCGTCGATCTCAGCCTCGACCACAGCGCAGCCGGGCATGGAGGACAACAGAATACGACGCAGCGCGTTGCCCAGGGTATGGCCAAAACCGCGCTCGAGTGGCTCGAGTGTGATCTTGGCACGGGTCGGACTGACCACCTGCACATCGATATGGCGGGGGGTCAGGAACTCATTTACCGAAATCTGCATGGATACACCTATTTTCTAGCCCTTACTTGGAGTAGAGCTCGACAATCAGGTTTTCGTTAATGTCGGCTGACAGATCACTGCGCGCCGGAACATTCTTGAAAACACCGGATTTCTTGTCGGCATCTACTTCGACCCATTCAACGCGACCGCGCTGTACGCACAGTTCAAGGGCTTGGGCGATACGCAGCTGGTTGCGGCACTTCTCACGAACGGCTACCACGTCACCAGCTTTGACCTGGTAAGACGGAACGTTCACGGTCTGACCGTTCACGCTGATCGACTTGTGCGAGACCAGCTGACGCGATTCGGCACGAGTAGAGCCAAAGCCCATGCGATACACGACGTTATCCAGACGGCACTCGAGCAGTTGCAGAAGGTTTTCACCGGTAGCGCCCTTGCGGCTGGCAGCTTCCTTGTAATAACCGCTGAACTGACGCTCGAGAACACCATAGATACGGCGGACTTTTTGCTTCTCACGCAACTGGGTACCGTAGTCAGACAAACGACCACGACGCTGACCGTGAACACCCGGTGGGGTTTCGATGTTGCACTTCGATTCGAGCGCGCGAACACCACTCTTCAAGAAGAGATCGGTGCCTTCACGACGAGACAGTTTGCACTTGGGACCAATATAACGAGCCATTTCTCACTGTCTCCTGATTACACGCGGCGCTTCTTCGGCGGACGGCACCCGTTGTGCGGGATCGGCGTCACGTCGGTGATGCTGGCGATTTTATAACCACAACCATTCAATGCACGAACGGCAGATTCACGACCCGGACCAGGACCCTTGACGTTAACGTCCAGGTTCTTCAGGCCGTACTCCAGCGCAGCTTGACCAGCACGCTCGGCAGCCACCTGAGCAGCGAACGGGGTGCTCTTACGTGAACCGCGGAAGCCGGATCCACCAGACGTCGCCCAGGACAACGCATTGCCCTGACGGTCGGTGATAGTGATGATGGTGTTGTTAAAAGAAGCGTGGATATGGGCGATGCCATCAACCACCGTCTTTTTTACTTTTTTACGAGGACGAGCAGCAGGTTTTGCCATGATTAGATTCCTGTCGATGCGCTAATGCGATTACTTGCGGATCGGCTTACGCGGACCCTTACGGGTACGAGCGTTGGTCTTGGTACGCTGACCGCGGACCGGCAGACCACGACGATGACGCAGGCCGCGATAGCAACCCAGGTCCATCAAGCGCTTGATCTTCATGTTGACTTCGCGACGCAGGTCACCTTCAACGATGAACTTGCCCACTTCGCCACGAAGCAGCTCAACCTGCTCGTCACTAAGATCCTTGATTTTTGCTGCCGGGTTTACACCGGTAGCGGCACAGATTGTCTGTGCGCGAGTGCGACCAACACCATAGATGTAGGTCAGCGAGATAACAGTGTGCTTGTTATCCGGAATGTTTACGCCTGCAATACGGGCCATTCAGTGAAACTCCAATTGACAGCTACCCAACGCCCCGGAAGCCAAGAAAAGGGCGCGAGATACTAACGCTGTAATAACAAATAATCAACCCGGCAGCGCACTAGCTACCGGGCTCGAGCCTTAGCTCACACTCAGCCTTGGCGCTGTTTGTGTCGCGGTTCTGCGCTGCAGATCACTCGAACGACGCCTTCGCGACGAACGATCTTGCAGTTGCGGCACAGCTTTTTAACCGATGCACGAACTTTCATGACCAACTCCTAGAACCTTACGAGCCGACTTCAGCGGAGCATTCCGCTGCCGTAGCCCTTCAGGTTGGCTTTTTTCATCAGGGAATCGTACTGATGGGACATCAGGTGTGACTGCACTTGGGACATGAAGTCCATTACAACCACGACCACAATCAGCAACGAGGTCCCGCCAAGGTAGAACGGCACATTTGCGGCTACCACAAGGAACTGAGGAAGCAAGCAAACAGCCGTCATGTACAGGGCACCGAACAAGGTCAAGCGGGTCAGCACACCATCGATATAGCGCGCCGACTGCTCACCAGGACGAATCCCTGGAATAAACGCACCGGACTTCTTCAAGTTTTCTGCGACGTCTTTAGGGTTGAACATCAACGCCGTATAGAAGAAGCAGAAGAAGATAATGCCGGCACTGAACAAAAGGATATTCAACGGCTGACCGGGAGCGATCGCCTGCGAGATATCAGCCAGCCAGCTCATGCTTTCGGACTGACCAAACCACTGACCCAACGAAGCCGGGAACAACAGAATGCTGCTCGCAAAAATTGCCGGAATCACACCAGCCATATTGACCTTCAAAGGCAAGTGGCTTGTCTGCGCAGCGAAGACCTTACGACCCTGCTGACGCTTGGCGTAGTGCACTGCGATTCGCCGCTGACCACGCTCAATGAAGACCACGAAACCAATGATCGCAACGGCCAGCAGACCCACTGCCAACAGCGCAATGATATTGACATCACCCTGGCGAGCCGACTCGAAGGACTGCCCAAGGGCGCCCGGCAAGCCAGCAACGATACCAGCAAAAATCAACATCGAAATGCCGTTGCCGACACCGCGCTCGGTGATCTGCTCACCCAGCCACATCATGAACATCGCACCCGCCACAAACGTCGTGATGGCGACGAAGTAGAAGCCGAAGTCACTGCTGAATGCGACGCCTTGACCGGCCAGACCGACGGACATGCCAATGGCCTGCACGATCGCCAGAACGAGCGCTAGATAGCGCGTGTACTGGCTAATCTTGCGGCGACCGGCCTCGCCTTCCTTTTTCAACTGCTCAAGCTGCGGACTGACAGCAGTCATGAGCTGCATGATGATCGATGCCGAAATGTACGGCATGATCCCCAAAGCAAAGATGCTCATGCGCTCCAGCGCACCACCTGAAAACATGTTGAACAGACTAAGGATGGTCCCTTCGTTCTGACGGAACAGCTCGGCCAACCTGTCGGGATTGATCCCCGGCACCGGGATGTGCGCCCCTATCCGATAGACGATAATCGCCATCAGCAAAAAGCGCAGACGAGCCCAGAGTTCAGACAGCCCGCCATTACTCAGCGCGGAGAGAGCACCTTGCTTAGCCATTTATTCCTCGAACTTGCCGCCAGCTGCTTCGATAGCCGCACGCGCACCTTTGGTGGCGGCGATGCCTTTCAGGGTAACAGCGCGACCAACCTCACCGGACAGCATGACTTTCACACGCAGAACGTTCTGGTTGATGACATTGGCATCCTTGAGGCTCTGCACGGAGACGACATCGCCTTCGACCTTGGCCAGCTCGGATGTACGCACCTCGGCGCGATCCATGGCTTTCAGCGAAACGAAGCCGAACTTCGGCAGGCGACGATGCAAAGGCTGCTGACCGCCCTCAAAGCCGGGGGCAATCTTGCCACCGGAACGGGAAGTCTGACCCTTGTGGCCGCGACCACCGGTCTTACCCAGGCCGCTACCGATACCGCGACCCACACGCAGCTTTTCGCGACGGGCACCCGGCGCAGAACGCAAATCGTTCAGTTGCATGGCTTAGCCCTCCACACGGAGCATGTAATAAGCCTTGTTGATCATGCCGCGATTTTCAGGAGTGTCCTGAACTTCGACGGTGTGACCAATGCGACGCAGGCCGAGACCCTTGACGCATAGCTTGTGATTGGGGATACGACCGCTGACGCTTTTAATCAGCGTGACCTTGACGGTGTTAGCCATGATCAGGAAATCTCCTCGACGCTCTTGCCACGCTTGGCAGCGATCGACTCAGGCGACTGCATGGCCTTCAACCCCTTGAAAGTGGCATGAACCACGTTCACCGGATTAGTAGAGCCGTAGCACTTAGCCAGGACGTTCTGCACACCAGCCACTTCAAGGATGGCGCGCATAGCACCACCGGCGATCACACCGGTACCCTCGGAAGCGGGCTGCATGTAGACCTTGGAAGCGCCATGCGCCGCCTTGGTGGCGTACTGCAGCGTGGTGCCGTTCAGATCAACCTGGATCATGTTGCGGCGAGCCGCTTCCATGGCCTTCTGAATGGCTGCCGGCACTTCACGGGATTTGCCACGACCGAAACCTACACGGCCTTTACCATCACCCACCACGGTCAACGCGGTGAAAGTGAAGATACGACCACCTTTTACAGTCTTGGCGACGCGGTTAACTTGAACCAGCTTCTCAATGTAGCCTTCGTCGCGCTTTTGCTCGTTATATGCCATAACTTAGAACTCCAGCCCGCCTTCACGAGCAGCATCAGCCAGTGCCTTGACACGACCGTGGTACTTGAAGCCAGAACGGTCGAACGCCACCTGGGTGACACCTGCGGCCTTAGCACGCTCAGCGACCAGCTGACCAACTTTCTTGGCAGCGTCGACGTTGCCAGTGGCTCCGCCGCGCAGTTCTTTGTCCAGAGTCGAGGCGCTGGCCAGGACCTTGCCGCCGTCGGCCGAAAGGACCTGGGCGTAGATGTGCTGGGAAGAGCGGTACACACAAAGGCGTACGGTTTCCAGCTCGCGCATCTTCAGGCGTGCCTTGCGAGCGCGACGCAGACGAGTAACTTTCTTTACGCTCATTTGCTATGCCCTACTTCTTCTTAGCTTCTTTACGACGGACCACTTCGTCCGAGTAACGCACGCCTTTGCCTTTGTAAGGCTCAGGACGACGGAAATCGCGGATTTCAGCAGCCACCTGACCGACCAGTTGCTTATCGACACCCTTGATCAGGATATCGGTCTGACTGGGGGTCTCAGCGGTAACGCCTTGCGGCAGTTCATATTCCACCGGATGCGAGAAGCCGAGAGCCAGGGACAGCACTTGACCTTTGGCTTGCGCCTTGTAACCAACGCCAACCAGCTGAAGCTTGCGCTCGAAGCCTTGGCTGACACCAATTACCATATTGTTAACCAGCGCACGGGTGGTACCGGCCATGGCGCGATTCTGCTGATCGCCATTGCGAGCAGCAAAACGCAGCTCACCAGCCTCGTGAATCACTTCCACTGACGAGTGCACATTCAGTTCCAGAGCGCCCTTGGCACCCTTAACCGAAAGCTGCTGGCCGGACATGTTGAATTCAACACCAGCGGGCAGCTTTACGGGGTTCTTAGCAACGCGAGACATGCTTATCCCCCCTTAGAACACTGTGCAGAGCACTTCGCCGCCAACGCCAGCAGCGCGAGCAGCCCGATCAGTCATCACACCTTTGTTGGTGGACACGATCGAAACGCCCAGACCGCCGCGAACCTTCGGCAACTGATCAACGGATTTGTACTGGCGAAGGCCAGGACGGCTTACGCGCTTCAGCTCCTCGATGACCGGACGGCCCTCGAAATACTTAAGCTCGATAGACAGCTGCGGCTTGGCGTCGCTGCTGACGTTGTATCCTGCGATATAGCCTTCACCCTGAAGAACGTTGGCTACTGCCACCTTCAGAGTGGAAGACGGCATGCTTACGACGGACTTTTCAGCCATCTGGGCATTACGGATACGAGTTAGCATGTCCGCTAACGGGTCCTGCATACTCATGGGCTCTTGGCTCCTAATACAAAAAAATAAGCCCGCGAAGGCTCGTGTCGCCTGCTAGAAGAGCGAACGCCAAAGGCGTGGCTCGGGCGAGCCGGACATTCTAGAGATAGTCCAGAAACGAATCAAGCCCCATAGGGGCTTGATTTTGGAACAGCCAGCCCGACAGGAACGCCGGGCTACCATTCTTACCAGCTGGCTTTGACCAGACCTGGTACGTCGCCACGCATAGCGGCCTGACGCAGCATGTTACGCGCAAGACCGAACTTGCGATAAACACCGTGCGGACGACCGGTCAAACGGCAGCGGTTACGCAGGCGCGAAGCGCTTGCATCACGAGGCTGCTTCTGCAGAGCCACCTGAGCTTCCCAGCGCGCTTCCGGAGTGGACTCCGGATTGGCGATGGTTGCTTTCAGCGCGGCACGCTTCTGGGCGTACTTAGCAACCGTTTGCTGACGCTTCAGCTCGCGGTTCTTCATGCTTTGCTTAGCCATGTGCCTACTCCAATCAGTTACGGAACGGGAAGTTGAATGCACGCAACAGCGCGCGCCCCTCTTCATCCGTCCGAGCAGTAGTAGTCAGAGTGATGTCCAGACCACGCAGGGCATCGATTTTGTCGTAATCGATTTCCGGGAAAATGATCTGCTCTTTCACGCCCATGCTGTAGTTGCCGCGGCCGTCGAACGACTTGGCATTCAGGCCGCGGAAGTCGCGAACCCGAGGCAGGGAGATCGACAACAGGCGATCCAGGAACTCGTACATACGATCACTGCGCAACGTCACCTTGACACCGATCGGCCAGCCTTCACGGACCTTGAAGCCAGCGATAGACTTGCGAGCGTGAGTCACGACGACCTTCTGGCCGGTGATTTTCTCAAGATCGGCAACCGCGTTATCGATGATTTTCTTATCACCGATGGCCTCGCCAATACCCATGTTGAGGGTGATCTTGGTAATGCGCGGAACTTCCATCACGTTACCAAGCTGAAGCTCTTCTTTCAGCTTGGGAGCGATTTGCTTCCGATAAACTTCTTTTAGTCGTGCCATGGTTATCTACCTAGCAGTCTCAAGCTTCAACCGGCTTTTGGGTCGACTTGAAGACACGAATTTTCTTGCCGTCTTCAACCTTGAACCCAACGCGGTCAGCCTTGTTGGTTTCGCCATTGAAAATAGCGACGTTAGAGGCGTGCAGTGGCGCCTCCTTCTCGACGATACCGCCCTGAACGCCCGACATCGGGTTCGGCTTGGTATGGCGCTTCACCAGGTTGATGCCACCGACAACCAGACGGTCGTCAGCGAGAACCCGGAGCACCTTACCGCGCTTGCCCTTGTCTTTGCCGGCGATGACGATGATCTCGTCGTTGCGACGAATCTTTTGCATGCGGCTTCTCCTTACAGCACTTCAGGCGCGAGCGAGACGATCTTCATGAACTTCTCAGAACGAAGCTCACGCGTCACCGGCCCGAAAATACGGGTGCCAATAGGCTCCTGCTTGTTGTTCAGCAGAACAGCAGCATTGCCATCGAAGCGAATGATGGAGCCGTCTGGACGACGAACACCGTGACGGGTACGGACCACAACAGCGGTCATTACCTGGCCTTTCTTGACCTTGCCACGAGGAATCGCTTCCTTGACGGTAACCTTGATGATGTCGCCGATGCCGGCGTAACGGCGGTGCGAACCACCGAGCACCTTGATACACATGACGCGACGAGCGCCACTGTTATCCGCCACATCGAGCATTGATTGAGTCTGAATCATATAATTTCTCCGACCCCTAGCCCTTAGACTTCGACGGCACGTTCAACGACATCAACCAACATCCAGCACTTGGTCTTCGCCAGCGGACGAGTCTCGCGGATAGTGACCTTGTCGCCAATACGGCACTGGTTGGTTTCGTCGTGGGCGTGCAGTTTGGTCGAACGCTTCACGTATTTACCGTAGATCGGGTGCTTGACGCGACGCTCGATCAGAACGGTGATGCTTTTGTCCATCTTGTCGCTGACGACGCGGCCAGTCAGCGTGCGGACAGTTTTTTCAACTTCAGCCATGATCACTTACCTGCCTGCTGGTTGAGCACAGTCTTGACACGAGCGATGTCGCGCTTGACTTGCGAGAGCAGGTGAGACTGCCCCAACTGGCCAGTTGCTTTCTGCATACGCAGATTGAACTGGTCGCGCAGCAGCTCGAGCAGTTGCTCGTTCAGCTGCTGAGCGGATTTTTCACGAAGCTCATTCGCTTTCATCACATCACCGTCCGCTTAACAAAGGAGGTGGCGAGCGGCAGCTTTGCAGCAGCCAGGGCGAATGCCTCACGCGCCAGCTCTTCGGAAACACCCTCGATCTCGTAGAGCACCTTGCCCGGCTGAATCTGGGCTACCCAGTACTCGACGTTGCCCTTACCTTTACCCATCCGCACTTCAAGCGGCTTTTTGGAAATAGGCTTATCGGGGAAAACGCGGATCCAGATCTTGCCGCCACGCTTGACGTGGCGAGTCAACGCACGACGCGCGGACTCGATCTGGCGCGCAGTCAAACGACCACGAGCGACAGACTTGAGAGCGAACTCGCCGAAGCTGACTTTGCTACCGCGCTGAGCCAACCCACGGTTGTGGCCGGTCATCTGCTTGCGGAATTTTGTACGCTTAGGTTGCAACATTTGGCGTACTCCTTACTTGGTAGCTTTTTTACGAGGCGCTGGCGCTTGCGGTTTGAGCTCTTCGTGGCGACCACCAATTACTTCGCCTTTGAAGATCCAGACCTTGACGCCGATCACACCGTAGGTGGTGTGCGCTTCGTAGGTGTTGTAGTCGATATCGGCACGCAGGGTGTGCAACGGCACACGACCTTCCCGATACCATTCAGTACGGGCGATTTCAGCCCCACCCAGACGACCGCTCACCTGGATCTTGATGCCCTTGGCACCAATACGCATGGCGTTCTGTACCGCGCGCTTCATAGCGCGACGGAACATTACGCGACGTTCCAGCTGCTGAGCGACGTTCTGTGCTACCAGCATTGCATCGAGTTCCGGCTTGCGGATTTCTTCGATGTTGATGTGCACAGGCACACCCATTCTTTTGGTCAGGTCCTGACGCAGCTTCTCAACATCTTCACCTTTCTTGCCGATCACGATGCCGGGACGAGCGGTGTGGATGGTGATGCGTGCGGTTTGAGCCGGACGATGGATATCGATACGGCTTACGGACGCGCTTTTTAATTTGTCTTGGAGGTACGCACGCACGTTCAGATCTGCAAGCAGATAATCGGCGTACGTACGACCGTCTGCGTACCAGACGGAAGTGTGCTCCTTGACGATTCCCAGGCGTATGCCAGTGGGATGTACTTTCTGACCCATCTGATCGACTCCGTTACTTGTCCGCAACCTTGACAGTGATATGGCAAGACCGCTTGACGATGCGATCAGCGCGGCCTTTGGCACGCGGCATGATGCGCTTAAGCGAACGCCCCTCGTTGACGAAAACGGTGGAAACCTTGAGGTCATCCACGTCTGCGCCTTCGTTGTGCTCGGCGTTGGCCACGGCCGACTCCAGCACTTTCTTCATGATCTCGGCGGCTTTCTTACTGCTGAAAGCCAGCAGGTTGAGCGCTTCACCCACCTTCTTCCCGCGGATCTGGTCGGCGACCAGGCGGGCTTTCTGGGCGGAGATGCGAGCGCCCGACAACTTAGCGGCTACTTCCATCTTTCCTTACCCCTTAGCGCTTGCCTTTCTTGTCCGCTACGTGCCCGCGATAGGTGCGGGTACCAGCGAACTCGCCGAGTTTGTGACCGACCATATCTTCGCTCACGAGAACGGGGACATGTTGACGGCCGTTATGCACAGCGATGGTCAGACCGACCATTTGCGGCAGGATCATCGAACGACGCGACCAGGTTTTAACCGGCTTGCGATCATTCTTTTCCATCGCCACTTCGACCTTCTTCAATAGGTGAAGATCGATAAAAGGACCTTTTTTCAGAGAACGCGGCACTGTCGTATCCCTCTAGTTACTTGCGACGACGGACGATCATGTTATCGGTGCGCTTGTTAGAGCGAGTCTTCGCGCCCTTGGTCGGGAAGCCCCATGGCGACACCGGATGACGACCACCGGAGGTACGACCCTCACCACCACCGTGGGGGTGATCGACCGGGTTCATTGCCACACCGCGCACGGTTGGGCGAACGCCACGCCAGCGCTTGGCACCAGCTTTACCAAGCGAACGCAGGCTGTGCTCGGAATTCGAGACCTCGCCCAGAGTCGCACGGCACTCAGCCAGCACTTTACGCATCTCGCCGGAGCGAAGACGCAGGGTTACATAAGCGCCTTCACGCGCGACCAACTGAGCTGAAGCACCAGCAGAACGAGCGATCTGTGCACCCTTGCCCGGCTTGAGTTCAACACCGTGAACGGTAGAACCAAGCGGAATATTACGCAGCGGCAGGCTGTTACCAGCCTTGATTGGCGCATTGACGCCAGAGAGCAGCTGATCGCCAGCAGTTACACCCTTGGGTGCAATGATGTAACGACGCTCGCCGTCCGCGTACTTCAGCAGCGCGATGTGCGCAGTACGGTTCGGGTCGTACTCAACGCGCTCAACGACGGCTGGAATGCCATCCTTGTTGCGACGAAAATCGACCAGACGATAATGCTGCTTATGACCACCACCGATGTGACGAGTGGTGATACGGCCGTTGTTGTTACGGCCACCAGACTTCGACTTCTTCTCGAGCAGCGGAGCATAAGGAGCGCCTTTGTGCAGCTCCTGATTGACCACCTTGACCACGAAACGGCGGCCCGCGGAAGTCGGTTTGCATTTAACGATTGCCATGATGCACCCCTTCCTTACTCAGCGTTGCCGGAGAAATCGAGATCCTGGCCCGGCTGAAGAGCGATGTACGCCTTCTTCCAGTCGTTACGCTTGCCCAGACCGCGAGCAGTGCGCTTGGTCTTGCCCTGAACATTCAGAGTGCTGACCTTGGCGACCTTCACGTTGAACAGGCTTTCGACGGCCTTCTTGATTTCCAGCTTGGTTGCATCAGTAGCAACCTTGAAAACGAACTGGCTCTTGCTGTCAGCCAGCATGGTTGCCTTCTCGGAGACGTGCGGACCAAGCAGGACTTTGAATACGCGTTCCTGGTTCATCCCAGCAGCTCCTCGAATTTCTTCACAGCCGACACGGTGATCAACACCTTGTCATAGGCGATCAGGCTGACGGGATCGGAACCCTGAACGTCACGAACATCGACGTGCGGCAGGTTGCGGGCCGCCAGATACAGGTTCTGATCGACAGCATCGGAAACGATCAGTACGTCGCTCAGGCCCATGCCAGTCAGCTTGTTAGCAAGCAGCTTGGTCTTGGGACTGTCGACGGCGAAATCTTCAACGACAACCAAACGCTCGGAACGAACCAATTCGGAAAGAATGGAACGCAGCGCAGCGCGGTACATCTTCTTGTTGAGCTTCTGCTCATGATTCTGCGGACGAGCAGCGAAAGTTACACCACCGCCACGCCAGATCGGACCACGCGAGGTACCAGCACGCGCGCGGCCAGTGCCCTTCTGACGCCAGGGGCGCTTACCGCCACCGGAGACGTCGGAGCGAGTCTTCTGCTGCTTGCTACCCTGACGACCGCCAGCCATGTAGGCGACGACTGCCTGGTGCACCAGCGTCTCGTTGAACTCACCACCAAAGGTTTGCTCGGAGACTTCGATGGCCTGTGCGCCATTAACATTCAATTGCATGTGAACTCCCCCTTACCCGCGAGCCTTGGCAGCCGGACGCACGACTACGTCACCACCAGTGGCGCCGGGCACTGCACCCTTGACCAACAGGAGATTACGCTCGGCATCGACACGCACGATTTCCAGGGACTGCACGGTTACGCGCTCGGCGCCCATGTGCCCGGACATCTTCTTGCCCTTGAAAACACGGCCTGGTGTCTGGCATTGGCCAATCGAACCCGGGACGCGGTGGGATACGGAGTTACCGTGAGTATTGTCCTGACCACGGAAATTCCAGCGCTTAATGGTACCGGCAAAGCCTTTACCCTTGGACTGACCGGTGACATCCACCATCTGCCCAGCCTGAAAGATCTCAGCCTTGATCTGGTCACCAACCTGGAATTCCTCGCCATCGAGGCGGAACTCCCAGACACCACGACCAGCAGCTACATTCGCTTTAGCGAAATGACCGGCCTGAGCCTTGGTGACACGGGACGCACGACGCTCGCCGACAGTAACCTGCACGGCGCGATAGCCATCGCTTTCTTCATTCTTGAACTGAGTGACGCGATTCGGCTCGATCTCAATGACCGTAACCGGAATAGAGACACCATCTTCGGTGAAAACGCGGGTCATTCCGCATTTACGACCGACTACACCAATAGTCATGTTGTAACCTCTTGAGTGTACGGGGCTTTCACCCGCTATGGCCGCCCATTTCAGAGCGTTACACGACTAAAACTCCAGGTTTTAGCCGAGGCTGATCTGCACTTCCACGCCAGCCGCAAGATCAAGCTTCATCAGCGCATCGACAGTCTTGTCGGTCGGCTGGACAATATCCAGCACACGCTTATGAGTACGGATCTCATACTGGTCGCGCGCATCTTTGTTGACGTGCGGAGAAACCAGAACAGTGAACCGCTCTTTGCGGGTCGGCAGTGGAATCGGACCACGCACCTGAGCACCAGTACGTTTCGCGGTTTCCACGATTTCCTGGGTTGATTGATCGATCAGGCGATGGTCAAAAGCCTTCAACCGAATACGGATTTGTTGGTTTTGCATTTTGACCTCAGACTCCAATTAGCCATCCCTACCAAACGCAATACGCCCGGTAAAAGGAGGCGCAATTGTACGGATGCGTCCAGAGGGTGTCAATAAATGATCAGCAATAGAAAAAGGGCCCCGAAGGGCCCTTTTCGACACCGAACGATTATTCGATGATCTTGGCAACCACGCCGGCACCAACGGTACGGCCACCTTCGCGAATCGCGAAGCGCAGACCGTCTTCCATGGCGATCGGAGCGATCAGGGTAACAACCATCTTGATGTTGTCGCCCGGCATTACCATCTCAACGCCTTCGGGCAGCTCGCAGTTACCGGTCACGTCAGTCGTACGGAAGTAGAACTGAGGGCGGTAGCCCTTGAAGAACGGAGTGTGACGACCGCCTTCTTCCTTGCTCAGTACGTAGACTTCGCCTTCGAACTTGGTGTGCGGCTTGATGGTGCCCGGCTTGGCCAGAACCTGACCACGCTCAACGTCATCACGCTTGGTGCCGCGCAGCAGTACGCCGACGTTCTCACCCGCACGACCTTCGTCGAGCAGCTTACGGAACATTTCGACGCCGGTGCAGGTAGTCTTGGTCGTGGCACGAATACCAACGATCTCGATCTCTTCCTGAACCTTGACGATGCCGCGCTCAACACGACCAGTCACAACAGTACCGCGACCAGAGATCGAGAACACGTCCTCGATTGGCATCAGGAACGGCTTGTCGATCGCACGCTCAGGCTCTGGGATGTAGCTGTCCAGAGTCTCGACCAGCTTACGCACGGCCGACACGCCCATCTCGTTGTCGTCCTGGCCATTCAGGGCCATCAGCGCAGAACCGATGATGATCGGAGTGTCGTCGCCTGGGAAGTCGTAAGTCGACAGCAGGTCACGCACTTCCATCTCAACCAGCTCAAGCAGCTCAGCGTCGTCCACCATGTCAGCCTTGTTCAGGAAGACAACGATGTACGGAACGCCAACCTGACGGGACAGCAGGATGTGCTCACGAGTCTGCGGCATCGGGCCGTCAGCAGCAGAGCAAACCAGAATCGCGCCGTCCATCTGCGCAGCACCGGTGATCATGTTCTTCACATAGTCAGCGTGGCCAGGGCAGTCAACGTGAGCGTAGTGACGGATCGAGGAATCATATTCAACGTGGGAGGTGTTGATGGTGATACCACGAGCCTTCTCTTCCGGCGCGTTGTCGATCTGCGAGAAGTCACGCGCAGAGCCGCCCCAAGTCTCAGCACAGACCTTAGTCAGCGCTGCGGTGAGCGTGGTCTTGCCATGGTCGACGTGACCAATAGTACCGACGTTCAGGTGCGGTTTGTTACGTTCAAATTTTTCTTTAGCCACGACAGTAAACCTCTTACTTAAAGGGCTGAATCAACCTTGTTTTTTAACGATAGCTTCGACGATGTTCGACGGAGCCTCGGAGTATTTTGAGAATTCCATGGAGTAGCTGGCGCGACCCTGAGACATGGAGCGGACGTCGGTTGCATAACCGAACATCTCACCCAGCGGAACCTCGGCACGAATAACCTTACCGGAGACCGTGTCTTCCATACCCTGGATCAAACCGCGACGACGGTTCAGGTCACCCATCACGTCACCCATGTAGTCCTCAGGCGTTACCACCTCGACTTTCATGATCGGCTCAAGCACTACAGCGCCACCCTTCTGGGACAGCTGCTTGGTCGCCATGGAAGCCGCAACCTTGAACGCCATCTCGTTGGAGTCGACGTCATGGTAGGAACCATCGAACACTGTCGCCTTCAGGCCGATCAGCGGATAGCCGGCGACAACGCCGTTCTTCATCTGCTCTTCGATGCCTTTCTGAATGGCCGGGATGTATTCCTTCGGAATCACGCCACCAACCACCTCGTTAACGAACTGCAGACCTTCTTGCCCCTCATCTGCAGGCGCAAAACGCACCCAGCAATGACCGAACTGACCGCGACCGCCGGACTGGCGAACGAACTTGCCCTCGATCTCACAGGACTTCGTGATTTTCTCACGATAAGACACCTGAGGCTTACCGATGTTGGCTTCGACATTGAACTCGCGACGCATACGGTCGACGAGAATATCGAGGTGCAACTCACCCATACCCGAGATGATGGTCTGACCAGTCTCTTCGTCGGTCTTGACGCGGAATGAAGGGTCTTCCTGAGCAAGTTTGCCCAGCGCGATACCCATCTTTTCCTGGTCATCCTTGGTCTTAGGCTCAACCGCAACCGAAATCACCGGCTCCGGGAAATCCATACGAACCAGAATGATCGGCTTGTCCAGAGCACAAAGCGTGTCACCAGTCGTGACGTCCTTCATACCGATCAGGGCAGCGATGTCGCCTGCACGAACCTCCTTGATTTCTTCACGGCTGTTCGCATGCATTTGCACCATACGACCGACACGCTCTTTCTTGCCCTTCACCGAGTTCAGAACGCCGTCACCGGAATTCAGGACACCGGAATAGACACGAGCAAAGGTCAGCGTACCGACAAAGGGATCCGTCGCAATCTTGAACGCAAGCGCAGAAAACGGCTCGCTATCATCTGCATGGCGCTCCATCTCGATGGTTTCATCGTCGATATCGGTGCCCTTGATCGCCGGAATATCGGCTGGCGCTGGCAGATAATCGATAACAGCATCGAGAACCAGGGGCACGCCCTTGTTCTTGAAGGAAGAACCACAAACCGCCAACACGATCTCACCAGCGATAGTGCGCTGACGTAGAGCCGACTTGATCTCCTCAATAGTGAGCTCTTCACCTTCGAGGTACTTGTTCATCAGCTCTTCGGTTGCCTCGGCTGCCGCCTCGACCATGTTGCTGCGCCACTCTTCAGCCAGATCCTGAAGCTCAGCAGGGATCTCTTCCTCGCGGAAGGTCATGCCCTTGTCGTCATCGTTCCAGTAGATGGCTTTCATCTTGACCAGATCAATCTGGCCCTGGAAGTTATCTTCAGCACCAATAGCAAGCTGGATAGGCACAGGCGTGTGCCCCAGACGCTGCTTGATCTGCGCAACCACACGCAGGAAGTTGGCACCAGCGCGGTCCATCTTGTTGACATAGACCAGACGCGGGACACCGTATTTGTTGGCCTGACGCCATACGGTTTCCGATTGCGGCTCAACACCCGAAGTACCGCAGAACACTACGACCGCACCATCGAGTACGCGCAGCGAGCGCTCCACTTCAATGGTGAAGTCAACGTGACCGGGAGTATCGATGATATTGAAACGATGCCTATCGAACTGCTTCTCGGAACCAGCCCAGAAAGCGGTGGTGGCAGCGGAGGTAATGGTAATACCACGCTCCTGCTCCTGCACCATCCAATCCATGGTCGCGGCGCCGTCGTGCACCTCGCCCATTTTATGGTTTACGCCGGTGTAAAAGAGGACGCGCTCGGTGGTAGTGGTTTTACCAGCATCCACGTGAGCAACGATACCAATGTTACGGTAGCGGTTAATCGGGGTAGTACGAGCCATAAAGCCCTCGCAAGTTGATGACGCTGAAAATTAGAAGCGGTAGTGCGAGAAGGCCTTGTTGGCTTCAGCCATACGGTGCACGTCCTCACGCTTCTTCACAGCAGCGCCTTTACCTTCAAATGCATCCGACAGCTCACCCGCCAAACGCAGGGCCATGGATTTCTCACCACGCTTCCGCGCAGCATCTACCAGCCAGCGCATGGCCAGCGCGTTACGACGGGACGGACGAACTTCGACCGGAACCTGGTAAGTCGCACCACCTACGCGGCGGGACTTCACTTCGACCAGCGGAGCGATGGCGTCGAGTGCTTTTTCGAAGATTTCCAGGGGATCGCTGTTCTTGCGTTCCTTGACCTTTTCCAAGGCACCATAAACGATACGTTCGGCCACGGCTTTCTTGCCGCTTTCCATCACGTGGTTCATGAACTTGGCGAGGATCAGACTTCCGTATTTCGGATCGTCAAGGATCTCGCGCTTGGCTGCTACACGACGTCTTGGCATTGATAAGCCCTCAAACGGTCTTCAGGTTAGCCCGGGACTATAACGATGAAGTTACGCCCGACCTTACTCTTATCGACTCAGATAAATATAAATACGATTACTTCGGACGCTTGGCGCCGTACTTCGAACGACCCTGCTTACGATCCTTGACACCCGAGGTATCCAGCGAACCGCGCACGGTGTGATAACGCACGCCCGGAAGGTCTTTTACACGACCGCCACGGATCAGCACGACACTATGCTCTTGCAGGTTGTGGCCTTCACCGCCGATATAGGAGGCGACTTCAAAACCATTGGTCAGGCGAACACGGCATACCTTACGCAGTGCAGAGTTCGGTTTCTTTGGCGTGGTGGTGTACACACGAGTGCACACGCCACGGCGTTGCGGGCAGTTCTGCAGCGCAGGGACGTCGCTTTTCTCGACGACGCGCTTGCGCGGCTGGCGTACCAGCTGGTTGATCGTTGCCATCTACTAGCTCCACTGTTGTCTTTCGACACAAACGAAAAATGGCAGGGCGCAAAGCCCCGCCAAATTAGGGGTACAAGAGTCTAAAGAGCTTCCTGCCCACCGTCAAGGCGCGCCCCGACTTACGCCGGGGCAGACCACCAATCAGTTACCGCTCGAATTGAGCGCCTCGGTCAGCGCCGCTTCGACTTCATCGGCACTCACGCGAACCGGCTTTTCAGCTTCACGCTTGCGCTTACGCTCGCTGTGATACTGAAGCCCGGTACCGGCCGGGATCAGGCGACCCACGACCACGTTTTCTTTCAAACCACGCAGATAATCGCGCTTGCCCGTCACTGCGGCCTCGGTGAGGACGCGAGTGGTCTCCTGGAAGGACGCTGCCGAAATGAACGACTCAGTAGACAGCGAGGCCTTGGTGATACCCAGCAGCACGCGGATGTACTTCGACCCGAACTTGTCGTCCGCAGAGAGACGCTCGTTCTCCTCAAGAACGTGAGTGAGCTCCATCTGGTCGCCCTTGATGAAGCTCGAATCGCCGGATTCCGCCACTTCAACCTTGCGCAGCATCTGACGCAGAATCGTCTCGATGTGCTTGTCGTTGATCTTCACGCCCTGCAGACGATAAACGTCCTGAATCTCATTGACGATGTACTTGGCCAGCGCACTCACGCCCAGCAGACGCAGGATGTCGTGCGGGTTGCTCGGACCGTCCGAGATAACCTCACCCTTGTTCACCTGTTCGCCTTCGAACACGTTGAGGTGACGCCACTTTGGAATCAGCTCCTCATACGGATCGGTACCATCGGTCGGCGTGATCACCAAGCGACGCTTGCCCTTGGTTTCCTTGCCGAAGGAGATTGTGCCGCTGATTTCAGCCAGGATCGAAGGCTCTTTCGGACGACGTGCCTCGAAGAGATCGGCGACGCGTGGCAGACCACCGGTGATGTCACGGGTCTTCGAGGTTTCCTGCGGGATACGCGCAATAACGTCACCCACATTGATCTCGGCACCGTCAGCCACACCCACCAGGGCATTAGCTGGCAGGAAATACTGAGCCGGTACGTCGGTACCCGGCAGCAGCAATTCCTTGCCATTGGAGTCGACCATCTTGATCGCCGGACGAATGTCCTTACCCGATGCCGGACGGTCCTTCGGATCCATCACCTCGATGTTGGTCAGACCGGTGAGTTCATCGGTCTGGCGCTTGATGGTGATGTTCTCTTCCATACCGACGAAGGTCACGACACCCTTCATCTCGGTGACGATCGGGTGGGTGTGCGGATCCCACTTGGCCACCACAGCGCCTGCGTCGACCTTGTCGCCTTCCTTAATCGAGATAACTGCACCGTAAGGCAGCTTGTAACGCTCGCGCTCACGACCGAAGTCGTCGGCAACCGCCAGCTCACCGGAACGGGACACCGCAACCAGCGCGCCGTCAGCACGCTCTACATGCTTGAGGTTATGCAGGCGGATAGTGCCGCCATTCTTGACCATGACGTTGTCGACCGCAGAAGTCCGGCTAGCCGCACCACCGATGTGGAACGTACGCATCGTCAGCTGAGTACCGGGCTCACCAATCGATTGCGCAGCAATAACGCCCACTGCCTCACCGATGTTGACCTGGTGCCCGCGAGCGAGATCGCGACCGTAGCACTTCGCACAAATGCCATAGCGCGTTTCACAGCTGATCGGCGAGCGAACCACAACTTCGTCAATGCTGTTGAGCTCGATGAAGTCGACCCACTGCTCGTCAACCAATGTTCCGGCCGGAACCAAAACCTCTTCGCTGCCGGGCTTGAGCACATCACGCGCAATAACACGGCCCAGCACGCGCTCGCCCAGCGGCTCGACCACGTCGCCGCCCTCGATGTGCGGAGTCATGAACAGACCCTGCTCGGTACCGCAGTCGACCTCGGTAACCACCAGATCCTGCGCCACGTCAACCAGACGACGGGTCAGGTAACCGGAGTTCGCGGTTTTCAGAGCGGTATCCGCCAGGCCCTTACGAGCACCGTGAGTGGAGATGAAGTACTGGAGTACGTTCAAACCTTCACGGAAGTTTGCCGTGATCGGCGTCTCGATGATCGAACCGTCCGGCTTAGCCATCAAACCACGCATACCGGCCAGCTGGCGGATCTGAGCAGCGGAACCCCGCGCACCAGAGTCAGCCATCATGTACATCGAGTTGAACGAGTCCTGTTCGGCTTCGTTGCCATCGCGGTCGATGACTTTCTCTTTCGAGAGGTTGGCCATCATCGCCTTAGACACTTCGTCGTTGGCCTTGGACCAGAGGTCGATCACCTTGTTGTACTTCTCGCCCTGAGTCACCAGGCCAGAGGCGTACTGCGACTCGATCTCCTTCACTTCCTCGGTAGCGGCGTCGATGATGCGCGCCTTCTCATCCGGGATGACGAAGTCGTTCACACCGATCGACACGCCCGAAATGGTCGAGTATGCGAAACCGGTGTACATCAGCTGGTCGGCGAAGATAACGGTATCCTTCAGACCAACGGTGCGGTAGCACAGGTTGATCAGTTTGGAGATCGCCTTCTTCTTCATCGGCTGGTTGACCACGTCGAACGGCAGGCCGGCCGGAACCACCTGGAACAACAGCGCGCGGCCAACGGTGGTGTCGACGATACGAGTGTTCTTGGTAATGCTGCCGTCGCGATCCTTGATGGTCTCGTTGATCCGCACTTTGACGCGGGCGTGCAGAGACGCTTCGCCACCGCGGAACACACGGTCGACTTCCTGCAGGTCAGCAAATACGCGACCTTCACCCTTGGCGTTGATCGCTTCCCGGGTCATGTAATAAAGACCCAAGACCACGTCCTGCGACGGCACGATGATCGGCTCACCGTTGGCAGGCGACAGGATGTTGTTGGTCGACATCATCAGCGCCCGCGCTTCGAGCTGGGCTTCCAGTGTCAGCGGCACGTGAACGGCCATCTGGTCGCCGTCGAAGTCAGCGTTGTACGCAGCACAGACCAGCGGGTGCAGCTGAATCGCTTTGCCTTCGATCAACACCGGCTCGAACGCCTGGATACCCAGACGGTGCAGCGTCGGTGCGCGGTTGAGCAATACGGGGTGTTCGCGGATGACCTCAGCGAGAACGTCCCAAACTTCAGGCAGTTCGCGCTCCACCATCTTCTTGGCGGCCTTGATGGTGGTCGCCATGCCGCGCATTTCCAGCTTGCCGAAAATGAACGGCTTGAACAGCTCGAGCGCCATCTTCTTTGGTAGACCGCACTGATGCAGACGCAGGGTCGGGCCAACGGTGATAACCGAACGACCAGAGTAGTCTACGCGCTTGCCGAGCAGGTTCTGACGGAAACGACCTTGCTTGCCCTTGATCATGTCGGCCAGGGACTTCAGCGGGCGCTTGTTCGAGCCAGTGATGGCGCGACCGCGGCGACCGTTGTCGAGCAGTGCGTCGACCGCTTCCTGCAACATGCGCTTTTCGTTGCGCACGATGATGTCCGGTGCGGACAGATCGAGCAGGCGCTTGAGACGATTGTTACGGTTGATCACGCGGCGATACAGATCGTTGAGATCCGAAGTCGCGAAACGACCACCATCGAGCGGAACCAATGGACGCAGATCCGGCGGCAGTACCGGCAGAACGGTCAGCACCATCCACTCAGGAAGGTTGCCTGAACCGTAGAAGGCTTCCATCAGCTTAAGACGCTTGGACAGCTTCTTGATCTTGGTTTCCGAGTTGGTCTGCGGAATCTCTTCGCGCAGGCGACCGATCTCGTGCTCCAGGTCGATTTCGTGCAGCAGCTCGCGCACCGCTTCAGCGCCCATGCGGGCATCGAAATCGTCGCCGAACTCTTCCAACGCTTCGAAATACTGCTCGTCGTTGAGCAGTTGTCCTTTCTCGAGCGTGGTCATGCCCGGATCGATGACGACGTAGCTTTCGAAATAAAGCACGCGCTCGATGTCACGCAGGGTCATGTCCAGCAGCAAGCCGATACGGCTCGGCAACGACTTCAGGAACCAGATGTGTGCAACGGGCGAAGCCAGCTCAATGTGGGCCATACGCTCACGGCGCACCTTGGCCAGCGCAACTTCAACGCCGCACTTCTCACAGATAACGCCGCGGTGCTTGAGGCGCTTGTACTTACCGCACAGGCACTCATAGTCCTTGACCGGGCCAAAGATCTTGGCGCAGAACAGACCGTCGCGCTCGGGCTTGAACGTACGATAGTTGATGGTCTCTGGCTTCTTGACTTCACCAAAGGACCAGGAACGGATCATCTCGGGCGAAGCCAATGCAATCTTGATGGCATCGAACTCTTCGATTTGACCCTGGTTTTTCAACAGATTCAGCAAGTCTTTCAAGGCCTTTCCTCCTCACGGACCTGCGACGGCCGGCTGATGCCGGACGTCGCATAGGCGGTGCGTGGTTATTCGGTTTCCAGATCGATGTCGATACCGAGCGAGCGGATTTCTTTGATCAACACGTTGAAAGACTCCGGCATGCCGGGCTCCATACGGTGATCGCCGTCCACGATGTTCTTGTACATCTTCGTCCGCCCGTTCACGTCGTCCGACTTGACCGTGAGCATTTCCTGCAGGGTGTAGGCGGCACCGTAAGCTTCCAGTGCCCAGACCTCCATCTCCCCGAAACGCTGGCCACCGAACTGCGCCTTACCACCCAGCGGTTGCTGGGTAACCAGGCTGTAGGAGCCGGTGGAACGCGCGTGCATCTTGTCGTCGACCAGGTGGTTGAGCTTGAGCATATACATGTAGCCAACCGTGGTGGTGCGCTCGAATTTGTTACCGGTACGGCCATCGAACAGCTGCATCTGGCCGCTCTCTGGAAGATCTGCCAGCTTAAGCATGGCCTTGATCTCGCGCTCCTTGGCACCGTCGAACACCGGCGTTGCCATTGGCACGCCACCGCGCAGGTTCTTCGCCAGATCGAGGATTTCTTGGTCGCTGAAGCTTTCCAAGTTTTCCTGACGGCCACCGATCTCGTTATAGATTTCGGTGAGGAACTTACGTAGCTCAGCGACCTTACGCTGCTCTTCCAGCATGCGGTTGATTTTCTCACCCAGCCCCTTGGCCGCTAGGCCCAGGTGGGTTTCGAGAATCTGACCGACGTTCATACGAGATGGTACGCCCAGCGGATTCAATACGATGTCGACCGGCGTGCCATGCACGTCATGCGGCATGTCTTCGACCGGCATGATGACCGAGACGACACCCTTGTTACCGTGGCGACCTGCCATCTTGTCGCCCGGCTGGATACGCCGCTTGATCGCCAGGTAGACCTTGACGATCTTCAGCACGCCCGGGGCCAAATCGTCACCCTGCTGCAGCTTGCGCTTCTTGTCTTCGAACTTGTCGTCGAGCAGCTGGCGGCGGTCGGAAATGTAGGCCTGGGCCTTTTCCAGCTGCTCGTTCAGTGCGTCTTCGGCCATGCGCAGCTTGAACCACTGCCCATGCTCGAGCCCATCGAGCATCTCGTCAGTGATGACGGCGCCTTTCTTCAGCCCGGCACCACCCTCGGCGGTCGCGCCAACAAGAGCGGAGCGGAGACGTTCAAAAGTTGCACCTTCAACGATACGGAACTCTTCATTCAGATCCTTACGAATCTCGTCCAGCTGCATCTTCTCGATGGCCAGCGCACGGGAGTCACGCTCGACACCATCACGGATGAAGACCTGTACGTCGATGACGGTACCCTTGGTGCCAGTCGGCACGCGCAGGGAGGTGTCCTTCACGTCGGACGCCTTCTCACCGAAGATCGCACGTAGCAGCTTCTCTTCCGGCGTCAGCTGGGTTTCGCCTTTCGGCGTAACCTTGCCAACTAGGATGTCGCCGGCGCCTACTTCAGCACCGACGTAAACGATGCCCGCCTCGTCCAGCTTGTTCAGCGCAGCTTCGCCCACGTTCGGAATGTCCGCCGTGATCTCTTCTGGGCCGAGCTTGGTGTCGCGGGAAACGCAGGTCAGTTCCTGAATGTGAATGGTTGTGAAACGATCTTCCTGAACCACACGCTCCGACAGGAGAATGGAGTCTTCGAAGTTGTAGCCGTTCCAAGGCATGAACGCGACGCGCATGTTCTGCCCGAGCGCCAGCTCACCCATGTCAGTGGACGGACCGTCTGCCATGATGTCGCCACGCTCGACTACATCACCCTTGCTCACGAGCGGGCGCTGATTGATGCAGGTGTTCTGGTTGGAACGGGTGTACTTGGTCAGGTTGTAGATGTCGACGCCGGCTTCACCGGTTTCAACTTCCGCATCATGCACACGCACAACCACACGGCTCGCATCGACCGAGTCAATCACGCCGCCACGACGGGCTACAACGCAAACGCCGGAGTCGCGCGCAACGTTACGCTCCATCCCGGTGCCAACCAGCGGTTTGTCCGAACGCAGGGTCGGTACGGCCTGACGCTGCATGTTCGAGCCCATGAGAGCGCGGTTGGCGTCGTCGTGCTCGAGGAATGGAATCAGCGAGGCGGCAACGGATACGACCTGTTTTGGCGATACGTCCATCAGGGTCACGTCTTCCGGCGCCTTGACCGTGAATTCGTTCTGATGACGAACAGCAACCAGCTCGTCGACCAGCTTGCGACCGTCCAGCTTGGCGCTGGCCTGCGCAATGACGTGGTCAGCTTCTTCGATTGCCGAGAGGAATACGATCTCGTCGGTAACTTCGCCTTCCTTCACAACGCGGTACGGGCTTTCCAAGAAGCCGTACTGGTTGGTACGGGCGTAGGCCGCCAGCGAGTTGATCAAACCGATGTTCGGGCCTTCCGGCGTCTCGATCGGGCACACTCGGCCGTAATGGGTCGGGTGTACGTCGCGCACTTCAAAGCCTGCACGTTCGCGAGTCAGACCGCCCGGGCCGAGCGCAGAGACACGACGCTTGTGCGTAATCTCTGACAGCGGGTTGTTCTGATCCATGAACTGCGACAGCTGGCTGGAGCCGAAGAATTCCTTCACCGCCGCCGCAACTGGCTTGGCGTTGATCAGATCCTGAGGCATCAGGCCTTCACTCTCAGCCATCGAGAGACGTTCTTTAACTGCACGCTCCACCCGGACCAGACCGACACGGAACTGGTTTTCGGCCATTTCGCCAACGCAGCGAACGCGACGGTTGCCCAGGTGGTCGATGTCATCCACCACACCTTTGCCGTTGCGGATATCGACCAGTGTTTTCAGCACGGCGACGATGTCTTCACGGCTGAGCACGCCAGAACCTTCGATCTCGGTCCGGCCGATACGGCGATTGAACTTCATCCGACCGACACCCGACAGATCGTAGCGCTCGGAGGCAAAGAACAGGTTATTGAACAACGTCTCCGCCGCATCCTTTGTTGGCGGCTCGCCAGGACGCATCATGCGATAGATTTCCACCAGCGCTTCGAGCTGGTTGGTTGTCGAGTCGATTTTCAGCGTGTCGGAGATGAAGGGACCGCAGTCGATGTCGTTGGTGTAGAGCGTCTCGAAACGAACGACCTGCGCTTTGACCAGCTTGGCCAGCACCTCGACAGTCAGCTCGGTATTGCACTCAGCGATGATTTCGCCGGTCGCCGGATGCACGATTGCCTTGGCCGTGGTACGACCCAAGACATAGTCCATAGGCATGTCGAGCGACTTGATGCCTGACTTGTCGAGCTGGTTGATATGACGTGCAGTGATGCGACGGCCCTGCTCGACAATTACCTTGCCATTCTCGTCATTGATGTCGAACGAAGCGATCTCGCCACGCAGACGCTGAGGCACTAGCTCAAGGCTCAGCGCCTCACCCTTAACGTGAAATACGTTGGTATCGTAGAACGCATCAAGGATTTCTTCGGTGCCGTAATTCAACGCACGCAGAAGCACAGAAGCCGGCAGCTTGCGGCGCCGGTCGATACGCACAAACACAGCGTCCTTCGGATCGAACTCGAAGTCCAGCCATGAACCACGGTACGGGATGATCCGCGCGGAATACAGCAGCTTGCCCGAGCTGTGGGTCTTGCCCCGATCATGATCGAAGAAAACGCCTGGCGAGCGATGCAGCTGAGACACGATAACGCGCTCGGTACCGTTGATGATGAAGGTACCGTTCTCAGTCATCAGGGGAATTTCCCCCATGTAGACTTCTTGCTCCTTGATGTCCTTGATCGCCTTGCTCGACGATTCCTTATCAAAGATGATCAGACGGACTTTTACCCGCAACGGCACGGCGAAGGTCACGCCGCGCAACACGCATTCCTTGACGTCAAAAGCCGGGTCGCCCAAGCGATAGCCGACATACTCCAGCGCCGCATTGCCGGAATAGCTGATTATCGGAAAAACGGATTTGAAGGCTGCATGCAAGCCAATATCGCGGAATTGATCTTTGGTCGCTCCCGCCTGCAGGAATTCGCGGTACGAATCCAGCTGGATGGCCAAAAGATACGGCACGTCCATCACGTGCGGTAACTTGCTAAAGTCCTTGCGGATTCGTTTTTTCTCAGTGTATGAGTAAGCCATCAGCGTTCCCCAGCTTGGTCACCTGCTTGTTTGGCTTCTCCCGACGGGAGCAGCCAGAAAATCTTGCGAATCCTGTGATTCGCACCGCCCACCGGAGCGGTTGTTTCCGTAATAGCTGCCAGATGTTCAACAGGCAGCTATAACGGAAAAAGGCCGGTGGCAAAAGCCACCAGCCATCAGCCTTACGCGAGTCGCTTCGGCTGTAGACGCAAGGTCGCGCTTACTTGAGCTCGACTTTAGCGCCAGCTTCTTCCAAGGATTTCTTGGCAGCTTCGGCTTCGTCCTTGGACACGCCTTCCTTGACAATACCAGGGGCGCCGTCAACGACTGCCTTGGCTTCTTTCAGACCCAGACCTGTCAGTTCGCGTACCGCCTTGATCACGTTTACTTTCTTTTCGCCAGCTTCAAGAAGCATAACGTTGAACTCGGTTTGCTCTTCAGCCGCGGCAGCAGCCGGGCCAGCAGCAGCGACAGTGGCGGCTGCAGCAGTAACACCGAACTTCTCTTCCATTGCCTTGATCAGTTCAACAACCTGCATCACGGACATTTCGGAAACGGCGTTGATGATGTCTTCGTTGGTCAGAGCCATGACTCTAAATTCCTGTATATGATGACGGCCTTTGGCCATCTAATTCAAAAAATCGAAAAAAGCTTTGCGCGCGTTAGGCCGCGGCTGCTTCTTTCTGGTCGCGAACGGCCGCCAATGTACGAGCCAGCTTGCTGGTAGCGCCTTGGATCACGCTCATCAGCTGCGAAATTGCCTCGTCATAGGTCGGCAGGGTTGCCAAAGCGTCGATCTGGTTGGCTGCAATGAACTGACCTTCAAATGCGGCAGCCTTGATCTCGAACTTGTCCTGACCCTTGGCAAACTCCTTGAAGATACGAGCGGCAGCGCCCGGATGCTCGTTGGAGAAAGCGATAAGGGTCGGGCCTTTGAACACGTCGTTGAGCACATCATACTGAGTGCCTTCAACAGCGCGGCGCAGCAGGGTGTTACGTACTACACGCACGTATACGCCAGCTTCGCGGGCCTCTTTACGGAGTCCGGTCATGGCTCCCACGGTCACGCCACGGGCATCAGCCACGACAGCGGACAGGGCAGCTTTGGCAGCCTCGTTGACTTCAGCGACGATGGCTTTCTTGTCTTCGAGTTTGATTGCCACGGGTTTTTACTCCTGGATGTTACCGGTTCGTCCAGTCGAAACCGGACGGGTTTTGGTGTCTGATTCGGTACGAATCGGGAGCACCTCTGCGTAGGCCTGGAAAAGCTAAGCTTCTACGGTTTAAGACTCACGTCGCCTACGGTCTTGGATAGCCCCCGCCAGGCAGGGACCCCAATGTGTCGCGCCCTGCCAAGCAGGGCGCTGAATGCTTTACGCTTCGAGCGATGCCTGATCGATGACCAAGCCAGGACCCATGGTGGTGCTCAGGGTGACGCGCTTGACGTAGATGCCTTTGGAAGTGGACGGCTTCAAACGCTTGAGGTCCGACAGCAGCGCTTCGACGTTCTGCTTCAGCTGACCAGCCTCGAAACCAACCTTGCCGACTGAAGTATGAATGATACCGTTCTTGTCGGTACGGAAGCGCACCTGACCGGCCTTGGCGTTCTTGACGGCAGTCGCAACGTCAGGCGTCACAGTACCGACCTTCGGGTTAGGCATCAGACCGCGCGGACCAAGAATCTGGCCCAGCTGACCAACAACACGCATTGCATCCGGAGAAGCAATAACGACGTCGTAGCTCAGATCCCCACCCTTCATCTCAGCAGCCAAATCGTCCATGCCGACGCGATCCGCACCTGCAGCAAGCGCCGCCTCGGCTGCTGGACCCTGAGTGAACACCGCCACCCGAACGCTTTTACCTGTACCGTTCGGCAGAACAGTAGCGCCACGCACAACTTGATCGGATTTACGCGGATCAACGCCAAGGTTAATAGCGATATCGAAGGACTCAGTGAACTTCACTGCCGACAGCTGAGCCAGCAGCGTCGCGGCATCTTCGAACGAATACTGCTTGCCAGCTTCGATTTTTTCAGCGAAAGCCTTCTGACGCTTGGTCAACTTAGCCATTACACACCCTCCACGTTCAGGCCCATGCTGCGAGCGGAGCCGGCGATAGTGCGCACGGCCGCATCGAGATCAGCAGCGGTAAGATCAGCATTCTTCGTCTTGGCGATCTCTTCCAGCTGCGCACGGGTAACAGTGCCGACCTTCTGGGTGTTAGGACGAGCAGAACCACTAGCAATGCCAGCGGCTTTCTTCAACAGAACGGCAGCAGGCGTACTTTTGGTCTCGAAGGTGAAACTGCGGTCGCTATAGACGGTGATGATTACCGGCGTTGGCAGACCTGGTTCCTGACCCTGCGTACGAGCGTTGAACGCCTTGCAGAATTCCATGATGTTGACACCATGCTGCCCCAGCGCCGGGCCGACTGGCGGCGACGGGTTGGCCTGGCCGGCCTTTACCTGAAGCTTGATATAAGCTTGAATCTTCTTAGCCATAAGTACTCCGTTCTGGGTATTAGCGCCTTGCGGCTCCCCTGTTCACTTGAATATCCCAGTGACGACAAAACCCCGCAGCCATCAGCTGCGGGGTGTGGGATGCTTTTTCAGCTAGACCTTTTCGACCTGACTGAACTCCAACTCTACCGGCGTTGATCGACCAAAAATCAATACCGCGACCTGGATGCGACTCTTTTCGTAATTAACTTCTTCAACCACGCCATTGAAATCAGCAAACGGGCCGTCAGCCACGCGCACAACCTCACCCGGCTCGAACAATGTTTTGGGCTTAGGCTTATCACTACCGTCAGCAACGCGGCGCAGAATGGCTTCAGCCTCTTTATCCGTGATCGGCGCAGGCTTGTCAGCGGTACCACCAATGAAACCCATCACGCGCGGCGTATCCTTAACCAGGTGCCAAGCGCCTTCAGCCATATCCATCTGAACAAGAACGTAACCCGGGAAAAATTTGCGCTCACTTTTGCGCTTCTGCCCGTTACGCATCTCAACCACTTCTTCAGTGGGAACTAGAATCTCGCCGAAATGATCTTCCATGCCGGCAAGCTTGATGCGCTCAATCAATGAACGCATGACATGCTTCTCGTAACCCGAGTAAGCATGAACGACATACCAACGCTTAGCCACGGGACACCCTTAACCTACAATCATGGAAACCAGCCAACCGAGCAGAGAATCGAGACCCCACAACAGCAGCGCCATAACCAACACGACCGCGACGACAATAAGCGTGGTCTGAGTAGTCTCTTGACGGGTCGGCCAAACGACTTTACGAATCTCGACGCGCGCCTCTTTCAGAAGAACGAAAAAGGAACGACCTTTAGACGTCTGTAGCGCAACAAACGCTGCAACCACAGCAAATACGAGCAGTGCAAGAACCCTGTACAGAATAGGCTCGGCGGAGTAATACTGATTACCCACCACAGCCACAACAACCAAAGCAGCCACAACAACCCACTTCACCAGATCGAAGCGCGAGTCTTTGGCTTCTGCTTTGACATTCATCTGCTAGAACCCTGTAAATATTGCCAAATTCGATATTGAATTTGGCAGGCCAGGAGGGAATCGAACCCCCAACCTGCGGTTTTGGAGACCGCCGCTCTGCCAATTGAGCTACTGGCCTAACAAGAGTCAGGCCGACTATTATGCCGGCCCGAATGAATCAGATCAATCGATTATTCGATGATCTTGGCAACCACGCCGGCACCAACGGTACGACCACCTTCGCGAATCGCGAAGCGCAGACCGTCTTCCATGGCGATCGGGGCGATCAGGGTGACAATCATCTTGATGTTGTCGCCCGGCATTACCATCTCGACGCCTTCCGGCAGTTCGCAGTTACCAGTCACGTCAGTGGTACGGAAGTAGAACTGCGGACGGTAGCCTTTGAAGAACGGCGTGTGACGACCGCCTTCTTCCTTGCTCAGAACGTACACTTCGCCTTCGAACTTGGTGTGCGGCTTGATGGTGCCCGGCTTGGCCAAAACTTGACCACGCTCGACGTCATCACGCTTGGTGCCGCGCAGCAGAACACCAACGTTCTCACCGGCACGACCTTCGTCGAGCAGCTTGCGGAACATCTCCACACCGGTACAGGTAGTCTTGGTCGTGGCACGAATACCAACGATCTCGATCTCCTCCTGAATCCTGACGATGCCGCGCTCGACACGACCAGTCACAACGGTACCGCGACCGGAGATCGAGAACACGTCCTCGATAGGCATCAGGAACGGCTTGTCGATGGCGCGCTCAGGCTCTGGGATGTAGCTGTCCAGAGTCTCGACCAGCTTACGCACGGCCGACACGCCCATCTCGTTGTCGTCCTGGCCGTTCAGGGCCATCAGCGCAGAGCCGATGATGATCGGAGTGTCGTCGCCCGGGAAGTCGTAAGTCGACAGCAGGTCACGCACTTCCATCTCAACCAGCTCAAGCAACTCGGCGTCGTCCACCATGTCAGCCTTGTTCAGGAAGACAACGATGTACGGAACGCCAACCTGACGGGACAGCAGGATGTGCTCACGAGTCTGCGGCATCGGGCCGTCAGCAGCAGAGCAAACCAGAATCGCGCCGTCCATCTGCGCAGCACCGGTGATCATGTTCTTCACATAGTCAGCGTGGCCAGGGCAGTCAACGTGAGCGTAGTGACGGATCGAGGAATCATATTCAACGTGGGAGGTGTTGATGGTGATACCACGAGCCTTCTCTTCCGGCGCGTTGTCGATCTGCGAGAAGTCACGCGCAGAGCCGCCCCAAGTCTCAGCACAGACCTTAGTCAGCGCTGCGGTGAGCGTGGTCTTGCCATGGTCGACGTGACCAATGGTACCGACGTTCAGGTGCGGTTTGTTACGTTCGAATTTTTCTTTAGCCATCGAGACCGTCTCCCATCGTTGAATTGAGCTAGTCACGCCACCATTAAAACAAAGGCAGATATTTACATATCTGCCTTTGATATTGGAGCTCATGAGCGGATTTGAACCGCTGACCTCACCCTTACCAAGGGTGTGCTCTACCAGCTGAGCTACATGAGCGTATCGTATTTGCGCGAGCAAAAACCTGGAGCGGGTAGCGGGAATCGAACCCGCATCATCAGCTTGGAAGGCTGAGGTTCTACCACTAAACTATACCCGCGGTAGCCTAGGCCGACGCTATAAACTGGTGGAGGGGGAAGGATTCGAACCTTCGAAGTCGATGACGTCAGATTTACAGTCTGATCCCTTTGGCCGCTCGGGAACCCCTCCAAAACGAGGCGGCATTTTCAATGCCATCCTCTTAACTGTCAAGCAATTTCTCATTAAAATCCTGAGGTTAGCTTTCTTGACAGTTCTCCTCAAACAACCCAAGGGGCTGCGCGACGGAGCGGGCGCCATTCTATGGAAACTATTCTACGTTTGCAATGCCTGAACACGGCATTTGTTGATGACCCAGCTTGGGGAAATCTCTTAGTAGTTCGCCAAGCAATGAGTCGGTCAGGAGGCGCTGCTGAACGCCCGTCACCTGAACCCAGTAGCTACGGTGTGTTCTCGGCAACTCGCGTATAGACGCCATATAACTAATAGCTTTTAAGCGACTTACAACGCTTTCAGCGGAGTCCTTACGAGAGAATATCCCTAGTGATATTCCATTAGACAGATCGCCGACGGTAATTATGTAACTGTCAATATTGCGAGATTGGAGCTCTCTCAGCTGACGTAGCGATGCTTGCCGCGAAACTAGCGGAGGCAGATATACCCAATAGTCTGTGCCAGCAGCCTCATCGATAGACTTGACGCTGGCATCAATATCAAGACTTAGCAAACGCTGCTCAACGTCCAGCGCCACCGATTCTTGGTCGAACCCACCCAAAAATACGCAAACACTCCCCTCGTGGACGGAAGAACCACGAGGCTCCAATGGTTTGGTTTCGCTAAGCAACTGGATATCAGCCTCTTCGGAAACGGGAGGCGCCAAGGCCTCGCCCCTAGGAGGCTGCTGGTTGATGTGATGGAGGTAAAATAAAAGATTTAGCACTACCAGCAGCATTAAAAGCCAGCGCATGGATACCTCTTTAGGGACAGGCTATCGCCAGCCCCCTGAAAACCAAATCAGGCACGCATCTAACCCTAGGGAGATCTGCAACCAGTGCTGCATCTCCGCCGGTAACATAGATGGTGAAGTTTTTACCCAGATGATCTCCAGCGATGCCAATCTGGCTTGTAACGTAGCTTCGCAGCATGATCAAACAACCTCGCTCGACACCCTCGGCGGTGTCCCTGCCAGGCGTGATATCACTCAACGCAACGGTGGATAGCGCAGGGTCGTATTGGATGCGCCGGGTGTGAGCAAGCAGCTGCCCACGCAGAAGCGCTAAACCTGGCGCTATATAACCACCCAAGTGCACGCCATTACAGTCGACTAAATCTATAGTGACCGCAGTGCCGAGGTCGATAACCAAACATGGTCCTTTGCACATTTCATAAGCAGCGATGATAGCCAACCACCGATCCAAACCCAGCCGGCCCTGTTCCTTATAACCATTAACAACGCCCGCGACGCGCTTGGCTGGACTCACCTTAAGCACTTCCACCCCTAGTGCACCAGACAGCACGTCTGTCAATGCACCGGTTTCCGCATCGTCTCTGACGCTCACCATGCGGCAACGGGTAATTTTACCGATATCTGCATTGAGCAAGTCCTGAAGCAGGTCCATCGCCTGCGCTGCGATACCCCCTACTGCCAACGCGCCATCAACATTTGAAACAACCCGCCACTTGATGAAGCTATTGCCGCAATCGAGCTCAAGAATCATCGTCTAGCCTCAAACTTAATTCTCCACCACTGAAACACCGCTCACCCTGCCCTTCAATCCAAAGGCGTAGCGCACCCTGCTCGTCTATCCCGTTCATCATTCCTTTAACCTGTTGGGTGCCGGTGCTTAACGTACAGCGTCGCCCGCGCCAGATATTGTTTGCCTCCCACTCGTCGCGCAATGACGAAAATCCCTCACGGGCATGCCTTTCTACATAGTGAGATAAGGCTTCACTGACAAAGCGCGCCAGGTCATCGCGGCTCGCCAGCATTCCGGTCTGCTCACGCACCGACGTCCAGGCCTGACCGATGCCCTGAGTGCTCGGCGCCATGTTCACGTTCACTCCAATCCCGATAATCACATGACATAGGTCCGCCGGATCACCATTCAGCTCTAATAGAATGCCTGCTATTTTTCTGCCGCCTGCATATACATCGTTGGGCCACTTTAGTCCCGCACTTTCGATGCCAGCCCGATGAAGCGCACGGAGAACGGCCAGCCCAACGACTAAACTCAATCCAGACAATCCCTGGAGGCCATTCGAAACCTTCAGCACCAAGGTGTAATAAATATTTTGTGCCGGCGGGCTCGTCCACACACGCCCTCTACGGCCCCGCCCATGAGTTTGGCCCTCAGCCAATACCACGAATGGCGCAGCTACGCCCGCGTGTAGCAACCTTAAGGCCTCTGCATTAGTGGAGTCGGTTGACTCTCGAAGATAGAGCTGCCAACCCAGAGGAGCCAACACAGCGGCGTTGTCCTCATAACTCAGCAGCGAAAGAGGCGCTGCCAAGCGATACCCTTTGCCTGGCACTTTGAATAGCTCAATACCGCATTCATCCTCAAGTCGCTGTAGGTATTTCCACACAGCACTCCGACTTACACCGAGAGCCCTTCCTAACTCTTCGCCAGAATGAAAACGGCCATCACCGAGCAACCGTAGCAAGCTGTACATACCCCCTCCAGGCTTCGGACAGACATAATCGATGCCCTTGAACACATTCGAGTTTTCCAACCCCCAAAGACAAACCCCCGATCCTCTTACGAAGATCGGGGGTTTGGTGTAGAAGCTTGACGATGACCTACTCTCACATGGGGAAACCCCACACTACCATCGGCGATGCGTCGTTTCACTACTGAGTTC